>Ga0209542_10000483_pt1 | contig 95885 bp, 96 predicted proteins | sample RifCSPhighO2_01_FD_184028 | JGI IMG/M metagenome (GOLD analysis project Ga0209542, IMG submission 184028) | Soil microbial communities from Rifle, Colorado - Rifle CSP2_plank highO2_0.1 (SPAdes) (version 2) | ecosystem: Environmental > Terrestrial > Deep subsurface > Rock core/Sediment ...
GGTGAAATTGCAATGTCGGTAAAGATGCCGCCACCCTGCGGCTAGACGAAAAGACCCCATGAAGCTTCACTACAGCTTGGTATTGGCTCGTCGAATATAATGCTCAGTATAGGTGGGAGGCTTTGAAAGTTCTGCTTCGGCGGAACTGGAGCCACAATATGAGATACCACCCTTTATGTTTGACGCGTCTAACGACGTGGTGTGAATCCACCACCCGGACAGTGCCTGGCGGGTAGTTTATCTGGGGCGGATTCCTCATAAATAGTAACTGAGGAGCCTATAAGGTCAGCTAGATACGGATGGAAACCGTGTCGATAGTGCAAAGGCATAAGCTGGCTTCACTGCAAGACCTACAAGTCGCGCAGACACGAAAGTGGAGCTTAGTGAACCGACCGTTCTCATATAGAAGAGCGGAAGATCATCGGATAAAAGCTACTCTGGGGATAACAGGCTTATCTCCCCCAATAGTCCACATAGACGGGGAGGTTTGGCACCTTAACATATCGGGGTGCCGTAGAAGTGATTCTACAAGTCGCCATTGTTTCTTCGTCATTAAATATTTGAAACATGGAAAATAAATCCAGCTCATAACGGTGAACGCCATGATATAATCATATTATGGTCAACGCCGTGGGAAGTCTTACCCAAGAACAACAAGACCTCATCATCGGAAGCTTACTTGGAGACGGGACGTTGCGTCGTCAAAATAAACAACGACGAAAACATCCGTTATTCGAAGTTAACCATTCCGCAAAGTACAGCGTGTACGTCGATTGGAAGTATAAAATGCTTCAAAATTTGGTTCTAACAGGACCAAAAGCTCGACGGACAAATGGCGATCGTATCGCATATCGATTTACGACGCGCAGTTTGCCTCAATTCGATATATTCTATGAAACTTTCTACCCAAGCGGTAAGAAAGTTCTTCCTACAAATATCGTATTGTCGCCGCTTACACTTGCTGTTTGGTTGATGGATGATGGCAACTTGAATCGGAACTCAATTTATCTCAATACCCAACAGTTTACACAGCAAGAACAAATGAATTTGCTCTTATTGCTGAAAAAACAATGGAATATTGACGGTACATTGAATCGAGATAAGAAGTATTACAGGATTCGACTTACAAAAGTCGGAAGCGACCGATATAAAGACATCGTTCGTTCTTATATTCTGCCAATCTTCCAATACAAAATTGGGTATTGACCCCGTAACGACTGACCCGAAAGGGGAGGCTCTACTGTAATATGTAGGGCAATACGCTGGCTCTCATTAGATAAAAAGCTGCCATGGCCTTGTAAGCCTAACGCGGCCAATGAGATGAAGGCATAGTCTGACCCTCTTGGTAACAAGGGGTTAGCACAAAGTACAAGAAAAAGTTTGTGTTGTAATTACGCGATGTCGGCTCACCCTATCCTGGGGCTGAAGAAGGTCCCAAGGGTTTGGCTGTTCGCCAATGAAAAGGATACGCGAGCTGGGTTCAAACCGTACGGGCAAGCTGCCCGCGGCGGCTTAGTCGAGCAATCGACTTCGAAAAAATTGACTAATATCGGTGAAGTCCTAACGATACACATATAACCTGTCATGTGTTAGGATAATACCGAGGGAAGTTATAACTCTTCGAGCATAGATGAATAAACTTACGATCGCTCATAGATCATATATCGCTGGATTTCTTGATGGAGATGGAAGTATTTACGTTCGGCTCAAACCGAATGTAACCTACCGTTTCCGCTATCAAGTGGCTCCGAACATCGTATTCTTTCAATCAAAGAAAGAACGGTCCGGACTAGAAAATATTCAGCAGATACTTGGAATAGGGTATTTGCGTGATAGAAAAGATGGAATCGTCGAATATACAATCGGCGACGAAGCGTCTATTATTGCACTTCTTACTTCTATTTATCCATATTTGTATCTCAAGCGAAAGCAAGCACTCATAATGCTTACAATTCTCAAAAAGAAGAAATTAGTTGCAAACGGATCAGATTTTTTACAGCTTTGCGCTTTAATTGATCAATTCCAATTGCTAAACTATTCGAAAAAAAGAATTCAAACAAGCAGTGCTGTACAAAAAACACTGATTGCAGAAGGGATTTTAACCCCGTAGAGACTTGATATGTACCAAGGGTACATATCGGATTTGCTGGATGTTACGAATTTCAAAGCAAATAATACGTCGATCTCCTTACACAATAAGGATGGTGATATAGTCCATGCTTCTGGTAACAGAAGAATATATAAACAGCGCAAGACAGGTTGGACTCTATCTGTCGCAGGCGTGGAAACTTGAGGAGCGTCCTTCCTAGTACGAGAGGACCGGAAGGGACCAACCTCTGGTGTACCAGCTGTCTAGTTCTTAGGCATTGCTGGGTAGCTACGTTGGGCTGGTGATAAGCGCTGAAAGCATCTAAGCGCGAAGCCCACTCCAAGACCAGGTTTCGTATGAGATCCCTCGAAGACTACGAGGTTGATAGGCGGAAGGTGTACGCACAGCAATGTGTTGAGCCGATCCGTACTAATATGATCCAGTTGTATGAATACGTGTTTATTTCACTTGATGTGAATTGTAAAAGTATTCTTACTTCCTCGCGAAACATTAGAACAAGAAATTGTCTAGTAATTAAGGGAAGGCATGTCACAGAATGTGTACGCAAAGTGAAAGCTAGTAATGTATTATTATTATCTCGCTCGTGCGCGTTCTTATACAAAGTTACGCAATGGAACCAATTTAATATTCTTGCCCCGCATAGTCACGCCTTTTGGCGGGACGACGTGGGGTCTTCGATGCAGCGTTCGCGGTGTCTCAAGCGAGAGGGAAACACCTGTTCCCATTCCGAACACAGAAGTTAAGCCTCTCAGCGCCGATGGTAGTTAGAATTAATACTTTAGCAAGAGTAGGCCGATGCCGCGTACATTGCACCGAAGAATACGTCAGCACATAAAGCCCCATACAGGGGCTTTTGTTGTTTAGTATTAACGACGTTTTTTCTTACTGTCTTTTCGGATATATAGGTAAATCAGTGAACTCAGCAGAGCTGCAAAAAAGCACCAAATAGATGCGAATGTAGTAGCAAAAAATATGGCAGCAATCATTACGGAGGCAAAGATAGCAACTCCAAAGAAACGAAATTCTCTTTTGCTCGATGCTAGGAGGGCTCCACATATCGCAAGAAAATATATCATTCCGGTTATCTGCCCAAAAAGCATAGGGACCTGATAATAAATGCCGTGGCGTAATACGTGCACCTGAATCGGCTCTAATAATAGTAGTACAAAATAATACAGCGCGAGTGCAAAGCCTATGCCAAGTGTCCATGCAAGCACATTGCGCCGTTGTTTATCTAGTACGTACACCGTTAATGGGATGTATATTGGCCATACCAAAAGGGCAATGATAACAAACCCGTAGGCAGCAAAGCTATTTACTTCACCAATGGCCGCTGAAAGCCATTGAAACCCCTCAAATGCCTGCTGAACGGCAAACATAAGCGGAATAACAGCAATAGCCCTTTGTTTGCTATTTGCCAATCGTAACGATTCGGCACCAAGAACCGCCAACCCACCACTTGCCACAAAACTTGCCGTCGCAGAAAAACACATGGGTTTTACTATACACTATTCCGCGGAAGCGAGAGGATTCGAACCTCTGAAACCAGTAAAGGTTTACTAGTTTTCGAAACTAGCGCTTTCGGCCACTCAGCCACGCTTCCATATAAATACACTAGCGGAAATGGCAGAAAAGTACATTTTGTAACAACTGACGATACCCCTCACCCCATCCCTCTCCCCGTCTAGGGAGAGGGCGGTAAAAGGAAGTAGACTTTTGGCTATATATACGATATAGTCTAACCTTATGATGAAACGAAGATTCCCATCCAAAAACAACCGCAAAATTGTGGATGTTCTGCAAGAACTCAGGATTACTGAGGGGAAATTGATGTTTCTATTAAAAGAGGTTGGCATCCGAACAGTAGAAGGCCAAAAGAACCTCGATCAAGGAGAAATCGCCCGTATTCGTGGGTATTTGAACGAACAGGAGCGACGCGCACAACTCAGGGGCAAAACAATCGATCTTCCTTCTATTATCCGCGTACAAGACCTCGCAAAGAAACTGGAATTGCCTATTGGGAATATATTAGCAACCTTATTAAAAAACGGTGTTCTCGCTAATTTAAATGATGATTTAGACTATGACACTGCCGCTATTATCGCCGAAGAGCTAGGATACAAAACAACCGAAAGCGTTGGGGAGCTGGAAAAGGATGTACTCACCCCAGAGAAACTCAACGAGATCTTAAAAAAAGAAGACCCCTCAAAGCAAAAGCCACGCCCTCCCGTTGTTACTATTATGGGCCATGTAGACCACGGCAAAACAACCCTCCTAGATACCATTCGTTCCGCAAACGTAGCTGCAGGAGAGGCTGGCGGCATTACCCAGGCCATTTCTAGCTACCAGGCAGAGCATAACGGCAGAATGATCACCTTTATCGATACTCCCGGCCACGAAACCTTCGACTTTATGCGCCAACGCGGAGCAGCGCTTGCAGATCTTGTTATTCTTGTTGTAGCTGCAGACGATGGCGTGCAGCCGCAGACAAAAGATGCAGCTGCATATGCAAAAAAAGAGGGATTGCCGATTGTTGTTGCGCTTAATAAGGTTGATCGAGAAGAAGCAAATATTGAAAAGGTAAAAAAAGAACTTTCGGATATCGATTTGGTTCCGGAAGAATGGGGCGGGAAGACGGTTATGGTTGAAGTATCTGCACTTAAGAAGCAAGGGCTTGATGCACTCTTAGACATGGTGTTACTAACAGCCGATCTAAACACCCCAAAGGCAGATCCTGATAGGCCTGCGCTGGGCACCGTGGTTGAAAGCAGGCTTGATAAAAGCATGGGCCCCATTGCGGCGGTCCTCATTCATACAGGAACACTCGAAACGGGGGACGATATCGTTGTTGGCAAATCAACCGGTAAAGTTCGCCTTATGAAAGATTTCCGCGGACGCCAAATCAAAAAAGCAGGCCCATCTATGCCCGTAAGTATCGTGGGGTTAAAAGACGTGCCACAATCGGGCGATATTATGCAGGTAGTGGAAGAACATGAAGAGGCTACCGCAAAGGCTGCGCAGCGCCGTGCGCCATTAAAACGTATGACTAAGTCGGATGAAAACGATGAGCGACAAACGCTCGCAATTGTGCTGAAGGCAGACTCCAAAGGCTCTCTGGAGGCGCTTGAACAAACAATTACAGCAATGGTGCCGGACGAGGTTCGCCTTTCTATCTTACGCTCTGACGTGGGTGCAATTTCAGATTCTGACGTTCTCACGGCTCGAGCTGGTGGTGCCATTATTTATGGCTTTTCCGTACAAGTAGCCGGTATGTCTCAGAAATTAGCAGATAAAGAAAAGGTTTCTGTGCGTATCTTTACTATTATTTATAAGCTATCAGAAGATGTGCGAAGCGAGATTGAGGAGCGCTTACCTGTTGATATTATTACCGAAGACATCGGACGCATTAAAGTTCTGAAAGTATTTTTCTCCTCTGCAAAGAAGAAGATTGTAGGTGGAGAAGTTGCAGAGGGTATCGTTGAACCCAAGTCAAAAATCACCATCAAGCGAAAAGAGAAAAAGAGCGAGGCGGCAGCGGAGCAGCTCGGATTTGGTATAATTGTAGAACTGCAAAAAGAAAAGCGCCCACTCCAGAAGGCTGAGCGTGGCGACCAGGTTGGCATGACGATTGAAACCAAGACAAAAATTAAAGAAGGGGACGTACTAGAAGTATTCCGAGAAACAAAAGTACGCAAAGGATCCGTAATGAACACTTCCGGTGTCCGATAGGATCTCTAAAATTAATAAGCACTTACAGCGAACTATCGGGGAGATTTTGCTGACCGAGGTCGACATTCCCGACGGTGTACTTGTTACTATTTCCCATGTGGAAACGACTCGCAATTTACGCTTTAGTGATATTTTCTTGTATATTTCACCTTCTGATAAAGTGAAGGAAACTATGGAAAAACTCACGCCTCAAATGTACGATATTCAAGGATCCCTGAACCGCTCACTCCAATTTCGCCCCTTGCCTCGTATTCGCTTTAAGCACGATGCGGGATCAGAGCATGCGGCAACTATTAACGCCAAGTTAAATGAAATCTAACCTCCTAAACCCGGCAGAAGAATTACTGATTCCATATTCCGATACCGTATCTGCCATTACGGAAGCTTTGGGAAACGCCAAGAATGTCTTAATTGGAACACACGAACATCCAGACGGGGATGCGCTTGGGTCATCGCTTGCAATTATGCACGCATTAGAGTCCAAGGGAATTACATGTACGGCATATATTCCAGACGCAGCGCCCAACTACTTTGCATACCTACCAGGATACGAACGCTTAACTACAGTAAAACCCAACATAGATGCGTTTGATACGGTGATTCTTCTAGACTATACCCAACTTCCACGTACCCACCTTGAGGCAGAAGTGCTAGCACACGGCCGCGTCATCAGCATCGATCACCATTACGACAATACAAAAAAAGCTACTATTAATCTTGTAGTGCCAGAAGCTGCGGCAACTGCACACATTTTATTCCCACTCATTCTTGCGTTAGACATTGCGATAACACAGGACATCGCAACATGTCTGTTAACAGGTATCTTTACAGATACCGGATCGTTTATGCATGACAGTGTTACTCCTGAAATCCTGCAGATTTCTTCGTATTTGATGAAAAAGGGGGCTCGCCTGTCACATATTGCTCACGAAACATACCAAAAAAAAGATCTCCCAAGCCTGCGAATATGGGGGAAGGCGCTTTCTCGGATTAGCATCAGCCCAACTACCGGCGCCAGCGTCTCCGTTATTACTAAAGAAGACTTGGAAGAATGTGGCGCTACACTAGATGACCTATCTGGAATTGTAAGCATGCTTAATACCCTCCCCGACACTAAATTCGCCATGATGCTCGTAGAATACGGAGATGGAAAGGTAAAGGGGTCTCTGCGCTCAGAGCCGCACAAAGGAGTAGACGTAAGCAAAATTGCAAAACGACTCGGTGGCGGAGGGCATAAGTTGGCATCAGGATTTGAAGTGGCAGGGCATCTTGTACAAGTTGATGGCAAATGGCGCGTAACACGCGTAGGATAAGACACACACTATGAAATTTTTAATATTCGGAGATGTAGTTGGAACACTGGGAAGAAAGGTGATTACCCAAGAACTTCCAACATTACGTGAAGAACATGGCATTGATGCCGTTATTGTGAATATTGAAAACATGGCCCATGGGCGAGGAATCTCACCTGATACAATGAAAGAAACGTCCGTATGGAAGGCATTTGCATTCACAACCGGCGATCATGCATGGGACAATACGCAAGGCATCGATATTTTGTCTGATCCAAATGTTCCTGTCGTGCGCCCTGCAAATTACCCTGGCCAAGTTCCAGGCAGGGGGTATGTAGTGTTGCAAGCAGGTGCATTTGAGGTCGCAGTGATTAACTTACAAGGACAGGTAATGTTTAAAAACCATCCAAATAACCCATTTCATACACTTGATGAAATCTTGCAAAAACCCGATGTTGCTCGCGCTGCAATCAAGCTTATAGACTTTCATGCAGAGGCAACGAGCGAAAAGCGGGGCCTTGGCTGGTACGCAGACGGGCGAGTGTCGGCAATATGGGGCACACACACCCACGTACCAACAGCAGATGCACAAATCCTTCCAAAGGGCACAGGATACATTACAGACGTTGGTATGAATGGTGCATATGAATCATCGCTGGGCATGGATAACAAAGCGCCATTAAAACAGTTTTTGAATCAATTGCGATCAAAGATGGAACCCCCCGAAACAGGCAGCATGGAGCTCAATGCGATCATGCTAGAGATTGATCCCTCTACCGGAAAAACAATTGCTATTGCACAAATTAGGCGCATCGTGCAGAATTAAAATAATAACCGCTTTCCAAAGGCAAACTATATGATCAACAAACAAATCCTCATCGATAAAGTAACAGATGCAACGCGACTGCCTCGCAGACACGTAGAATCCGTAGTAATGTCCTTTCTAGAAATCATGATCGATAAGCTTTCTCAAGATGAAAAAATCAATCTTTCCGGCTTTGGAATCTTTGAGGTACGTGAACGAAAAGGGCGTCGAGGTGTAAACCCTCGCAACCCTAATGAGCCCATGCAAATCCCGACCGTTCGGGTTGCAAAGTTCAGGCCTGGAAAAACTTTGAAAGAGGCTGTAAAGTAGTCCAATAGTTTTTAGGCGTAGAGATGGTATATTGAACTTCGTGGACTTGTTTCGATCAAATAAAGCGTTTCTTGGCACAACTCTCTTCATTCTTCTTGTAGTAGGCATTGTTGCATACACTATTGGAATACGTTCCAGAACAAATGATAAAAACCAGCCGTCTAGTCCAATACAAGGGTTAGCTACTCCTCATAATCAACTTCGGCTTGAAACCACCGGAACTTCAACGGGGGTTATATATGATTCGATGAATAATGTAGTGCTTGAGCTTGATGATGGGCAATAATACTCTATTGCAATGACCCTGCTTCAAGAACTCACAATATTTTTCAAACACATTCTGCACTGGATCTATTATCTTGTCGGTTTTTCTTTTTTCTTCTTTAGCTTTGGCTTACAAGAAGTGGTCTTTTTTAGAAAAAGCTATTCATTGCCACTCCCAAGTACTAATTCTTTTTCAGTGCAAATCTTTAACAAAATCAGACAAGACCTCCTACCACCCGATGTGCCATTAATTGTTACCAACCCCATAAGCGCCTTCCTAGCACAGCTCATGCTGTCGGTATTATTGGCTTTTTTGCTCACCATCCCTTTACTTCTATATAAAATCATTCTCTATCTTCGCCCCGCTCTTCTACCACATGAAAGCAAGGCCGTACTATGGTCTTTATTGCCGTTTACGTTCTTATTCCTTTCTGGTTCCGCGTTTTCTTATTTTTTCCTGACCCCCGCAACATTCAAAGTGCTGTACCCCTATGCCACCACTATCGGGATAGTTCCCTTTTTTTCACTGAATGAATTTATACACTATGTTTTTAGTCTAACCGTTTCTACCGGACTCATGTTTTTGCTGCCGTTGTTCATGATCGTATTAACTATGATGGGGATTGTAAAAGCCGAGTTTTGGAGAGACAAATGGCGACAAGCCCTTCTGTTTTTTCTAGTCTTATCTGCTGTCGTAACCCCAGATGGCACGGGCGTCACCATGGCGATATTATTTCTACCGTTAGCATTGCTTTATATAATAGGGTATATTTTTGCTCGTAAGGTAAACTAATAGAAAGTTTGCCGTTATGGTAAACTCACAAGAAGCATCATGAACACTATTACCAACGTTGTTGTAGACAAAAGGAGAAGAAAATTCCTGAAGATACTAGTAATGGGCAGTGGGACGCTCGTAATGGGGGAAGTCCTGGGTTCTTTGCTTTTTAAACTTTTACATAATTCATCCACTAAAACTATCGCTACAACAAACTCAAAAGCATTTCGAGTTGTTAAGAAGGAAAAAGTGCTATCTGTTTACGATAAGTCTGGAGAGGAGATACTCCAAATCGATGAAGGTAGATAATACATGAATTGATCTATCTATTTATGCCCCGGATTAATCTAATGGGTATTCCATTAATTTTCTGCATGGACTCGTTATCTGTACTGTTTATTGTGTTTATTACACCAGCTAATGCAATATAGCTAGCGATAGAGTTAGCCGGTGAGGGCGAAGCAGAGCTTGAAGGAGATGAGGAATCTGATGTGGAAGGTGAAGATGAAGGAGAACTTGATACTGAGCTCGATGCCGAACTGGCAGTACTGGGTGATACCGACGAACTAATGCTCGTTGATGGGGAAACGCTGCTAGAGACGGATGAAGAGACGGAACTGGATACACTCGTTGAGGGGCTGACAGAACTACTCGGAGATTCTGAAATTGAGCTAGAGATTGATGAGGAGGGTGATACGGAAGAACTGACAGACGAAGAAATACTGGAGCTCGCTGAAGAACTGACGCTGCTGGATACGCTTGTTGAAGGTGAAACCGAAGAAGACGGGGATGAAGAGACAGAGGATGAAATCGAAGTTGATGGTGATACCGACGAGCTCGGGGAATCGGAAACGCTTGAGCTGACGCTCGTGGATGGGGAAACGCTGCTAGAGACGGATGAAGAGACGGAACTGGATACACTCGTTGAGGGGCTGACAGAACTACTCGGAGATTCTGAAATTGAGCTAGAGATTGATGAGGAGGGTGATACGGAAGAACTGACGCTGCTGGATACGCTTGTTGAAGGTGAAACCGAGCTTGAAGGTGAAGAACTGACGGAAGATGATACTGAAGTACTGGGAGAGACGGAGGAACTGACTGATGAGGAGATTGAAGACGAAGCACTACTACCGCCCCCCGCCGTGTAGGTGATCGACAGGCTGGCTTCGTCGGTGCCGGCGTCTTGGTAGTCCTCGAAATAAGTCTTCCGCCGGTCTGAGGTGGTTTCGGAAGTGATTGCAAACAAGCCAATTTTATTTCCAGATGCCCAACCTGCCCTGTTGATGATTTCTTGGACGATTCCGGTAACATCATAGTTTTTAATTCCTGTCGATGTCGGCCTCGCAATTGTCGCAGTGCTCGCAGTCTTGGTCCGGCCTGTCGTATTATTGCTGTAGCCGCCATACCAAGTGTTTGGCATGTTGTCTTGGTCGCACCCGTACAATGTCCCACCGCCATAGTCCGTGTCTTTTCCGGTGACATTCATCGACAGTATAGCGGAATCAATAGTCGCACCTTGAGCAACCGTAATGCTTACAAAACGCAATACAGTGTTGTACGTCCCCGTGAATGATGAACCAGAACCAAGGATGGGTATATTGTAGCCTTGGGACGAATGTGTTCCATAATACAATACCTCGTACCCATCGTCATAATTCGCGGTGATGCTACTATCGACCGTCGGGTCAATCGACACCGGATAACTCACCACATCGGACAGTGACTTGACGCGAGTCGTCCTGTCACGCACCTTGACGTTGCCCGTCCACGTCTCCACAAATCGAAACGACGTGTCATCAATCGCAATCGTCTGTGTCTGCAACTCCAACTGATTCTCGGCCGCGTCCGTTCCAACCAGCTTGTCGCTGATTTTGTCGCGTCCGTCTTCATCATGCTCACATAGCCACTCGAATGTTCGCGGTGCCGTCTCATCTTTCACAATTCGCCACGACTTCACGCGTGCGGGCAATACGCGGATCACGATATCGAGACCCGGCTCCACTTCCGAGAACGTGATTTTGTCGCCTTCAATGGTCGGCGAGAGTCTCTGTTGGCTGTCGAACGGACTTCCGCCGATACCCGTCAGCGTAATTGAGCAGCGGCCAGATTCACGAGACTGGAAATCAAATCCGATGCCCTTTTTATGCAACTCAAATTTATACGGTAACCAATCCACGAACACCTTGCCAGCGTCCTGCTGAACCGTTGTGTCGCACGTTCGTAGCGATCCATCGTCATCTGTGTAATGCTGAAGCGTCCCCACTTTTATGTCGCATTGCAGCTTGCCGTCCGGCATCGCGAACGTCTTGGAATGCGTACTGCGCAACTCGCGACGCTCGATTGCGTCGAGATGCGGCAACTTCACGGGTTTTTTCACAGCTGGCATTCTAAATTCCTACCGTTAAATTTTCACGACGAAAACGGCATTGAGCGGGGTCGATGACCGCTGCCGACGTAACCGAATCGATTGGCCACCCAAGAGATGCTACGTATGCCATCACATCCAAAGGATTATCCACGAGTGTACGGTATTGAATACGATGCACACTCGTAACGTCGCGACGATTAGAGAGCATGGTAAACGCCCGCTCCATCCGCTCCTCATACCTAAGAAACCATGGCATGTTCAGGGGCTTCTCAAAGAACGCCTCAAATGATTGACGGATTTCTTCTTTATCGCGTTGCATCAGGATAATGCGATACCCTTCAGGATTCACCGCAAGCCCATCAAGCCCCCACGACATAACCTTAATCAACTTCCCTTGATATTGAAGCGGAAATGTCGGTTCCGCATATTCTGCCAGCGAAACTTCGTACAATCCTGACTTATTAGGATGATAATGCCCGTCAAACTTCGATTCGGCGAGCTTATCGCGATCTTTAGACCATGCAGCATCCATTCCGCCCGCGATGAGTGCTGACATCATCGCCGACGTTCCGGTGCGCATAAATCCGCTAACAATACAAATTGGCATATTATGAGTGTAGCATACCCTTTTTCAGCTTCTGCAAGTCTTCCTCACTCCACCCAGGAATCGGCCAAAACTTTTTAACCAACCAAGACAGGGGATGAACGGCCTTATCCCATTTGTTATTGAAAAAAAGGTCTTTTGCTTTTTGCTTCGCCGCCTGGACGTTTTTTTCTTTCTGCGGATAGGGAAAGGAAAAATCTCCACCCTGCGTACGGAACAAATGCGCATACCATGTTGCATGATTCACGAGGACTCGTCCTCCTGATAGCCAAAACTTACAAGCTATCTCTATACCTTGCGAACCCCATGATCCGAATGATTCATCGCAAATATTCAGCTCCCAGTACTTTTCTCTCGTCATCATGAAACACGAGCCTTGCAAAGACATCGTTTCTGTCAGATCGCCACCGTAGCCCGGCCGCTTTGTATATTCGTTAAAATACTGAAAATGTGGCTCAGAATCGAAGCAATATGAATTGCTTTCGGGCCGCTTTTTTGGAATCCATACCACGTCCCTCAACGTTTCCTTGCCGCACTCCTTGCAGGGGCCAGTAGGGCCTTGATATCGGCGATGGCCATCAGAGCACACCCAATCGAATACATGTAGGTTACGCATCGTAGGAACCATAGTTACAGTATCCCCGGTTTCCTTGAACGCATCTATCATCTTTCGGTCAAAGCCTGTATCGAAGGCGCAATGGGCATCTACCTTCATGATGTATTTCGCTTTTGATAACCTGCACGCAAAGTTCGTGGCGGCACGTTGACCTATTGATTGGGGCAGGTACACAATATTCACCCGCTCGTGTTGGGGGATGGGGGGATTAGCCCACGCACCATCTAAAACGATAATAATCTCCGTATCTGCTTTGATATGTTTAAGCAAGTCTTCTATGGTACGCCCAAGCCACATCTCGTTGCGTGCAGGTATCAAGATACTTAGTTCTGTAGCCATGACAAATCTTTGAAGTTCGAGAGGACGGTAGTATGGGGGTAACATCCTTTCCAGTCATACCTGTATTTGAATTGTGGGTACATTTCAGCGTAACCATATTTCTCATGGGCTTCATCTCCTGCATCGTGGAGAACGATGTAATCGGCTATATCTTTAAATCTCAAAGCATCATCTCCTCTCGTATGTTTTCGTCCATTTACGTTATGGTCTATTAAAACGACACTATATCGTCCTTCAAAATTCTCTTTCTCCCAATCCTTAATGAACCGTATATCATGGAAATCAGCCTTGAACTTGTTAGCAAACTCTAAATAATGAAGATAGCTCTCGCAGGTGATCAATGTTCTCTTTTTATCAAAACATAACCAATGCAGTAGAGGAGTTGAGAAAAGTCCCGAACCCAATTCTATGATCGGTCCTTCTGTTGCTTGGACTACTTTTATCAACATGGGGAAGTGGGTGCTCGTCTGCATTTCCAAATTGATATGTTTGAACTTCTCGTTTACTTGTTCCCGTTGGCGTAACGTGTATTGTTTTCTATTGTTCATATTTTTTTCTTAGATTTTTAGCGTGTCCCCAGTAGTAGAGGTCATATGCTTTTATCTGCCCTAGTTTTTTCCGATGGCGAACCTGCCGATCTTCCGAAGCATTATCGTGATTGAATTGTATTATCGAAACTTCCGCGAACATTTCGACAGATTTGCGCACCGTAATGTTCAAATTTCGCTCAACCATGCCCCGCCCAACTTCGCCTGTTATAGTATCCGGGGTTCCATTTGGCCAAGCAGCAAACCGCTCCTCTAACGCTTCGATCAGGAGCTTTCTCGGAGCTATCAAAGAACAGTTGCTCTTGCGATTTCTCCAGCTATATATCGGCTCGCCCCACGTAAAAAGCGCAAACCGATTTTGATCGTACGCGAATTCATCCGGCTTGGGCCTGAAAAACGTGAAATGATTGCTATGATACAAGCAATCATCCTCAGCCGTTGCCACAAACTCGGTCGTCGCCATCTTGGCTGCGCGGAGCATCTGTCTGTATATATTTGATAGGCTCCGCTTGCCATCATCAATGATGTTCGTGCCGAAATCAAGCGGTTTGCGAGATACACTTATAAGCGGATAATTGCCTATAGCCTCAAGTAGTATAGTCCTTTGATACACTGCAAAGGACTCTTTTATTTCAGAAGCGGTGAGGTAGAGTACGGTTAAATCTTCCATTTTTTCTTTATTATTTCATAATAATCGCCCCAAGTATCAAGGGAGTATTTCCACCCAGGCTCGGCTTCTTTTGTACCATAATTATGCGTTCTTTTAAATTTGCGATGTTTGTGAGCATACCAGGTATTCTTGTTCACCATGAGCCTACCTCCTGCTTTCCATGTCTTAAATACCATCTCATGCGAATCTTGATATAACGGCCCATATCCGTCGGTTTGTAATTCAATAATAACCTCATCCCACCATGACCGCTTCATGACCCAACAACTGCCTTGCATCGCCATTGTTTCATCTATCGCCTTATCTTTTCTCTTTGCTGCTCTACTTTTCCAGTCAACACCCGAAAACTTTCCCCTTTTCTGGTCAATAACGAGCTTATTGTAGTCATTTGGGGGGATATCCATCACTTCCCATTTTTCACTATCCAAATAAAAGCGGCGCGGATGGACTATCCAGTCATCTTTAAACCGTTCTAGCAAAATGCGGTCGTACCCTTTCCCAAACATACAATGCTCATCAGTCCTCATGAGGTATGTGCCTTGGGCGATAGCTACACCAGCGTTAATTGCATCCCTCATACCCCGATTCGACCCAAGGTGAAGGATTTTCAGCCGCGGGTCGTCTCGGAGCTGAGGCGCGGGCCAATACCCATCCAACACTGCAATTATTTCCAATTCTTTGCCAAGTTCTGAGTTGATTAGTAGGGAATCTATCGTTTTTTGTAATAGAGGGTCTTTATAACTGGGAATAACTACCGATAACTTCATAGACCTTCTCCAGCATTAGGCGTGGGTTAAATAGATCATTGAAGGGGAAAAATAGATGGTATTCTTGCTCAAAGCCCATCCGACTGGTTGAATAATAGCATTTTTTTTAGCAGGTTGCTTCTGGGTTAATGCTCCAGGGACTGTATCTACATATAGCAACCCCTTATTTCCTGGCCCCACCTTCCACTTCCAAGCATCTACCCTTAATATACCGTGTAAAAGAACCTTCTTAATGCCAGTCCCTTTCTCCATAGCTAGTGCCAAACATGGAGACGTTGCATTTGAATTGGCGCTTGTTGTTTTAAATTGTCCAATCGAAGTCATAAAAAGAGGCGCTCCAACGCCTTTTTTATTAGTTGCCACAGTCGCCGTGGTAATCAATCCTGAAGCTGAAGCATCGTCAATCGGCTGGTTCATTAAGCCTATTGTCCCAACACTATTCATAGGCAACCCACCCATATCTAAACGAAAGCGAGAAATTTTAATTGTCTGAGTACCTACCTTTAAATCACCGCACATCAAACACGTAAAGAGGGAAGTGGGAACACTCTTCTTTTTATCAACCCCTAAAAGAGGTATCCATTTATGTTTCTTGCAATCGATTTTTTCTTTCATTGTGCCTAGGCTTTATATGAGTTCTTTTTTAACTTTTTTAATTTCTTTTTCCATTTCTTCTTTGCCTTTTTTAAAGTTCCCCGTAAATTTACCTAGCCCCTTTGCTATTTCCGATATTTTTTCATTGCCAAAAAACAATACGACTATTGCGACCAAAACAATTACCATTTCTGGGAACCCTAGTCCAAACATATCAGTATCTCTTATTTCTTGTTCTTCTTATACAAGAAAAACAAAACAGCAACTGCTACAACAATTATTGCTATTTCTGGGAATCCCAAGTCAAACATAGTATTGATATATTTACTAATTCTTAATAACTCTCCCTTTGATAGTTACTATACCAGATACAACACAAAAAGAAAGTCGGTCGGGGCGCTGGGAATTGAACCCAGTCTACATGGTCCCAAACCATGCGTACTACCGGTATACGACGCCCCGTGGAGCGGGTGAGGGGAATCGAACCCCTATCATCAGATTGGAAATCTGAAGTATTACCACTATACGACACCCGCCTGCGCTAAAGCTTCGGCGGGCAGGCCCGCTAAAACACGTGATTGAATTTTACTTTCTTTACTTACAAATGCAAGTTTTTTTGCTATACTGCAACTATGAGTTACGGAAGATATGCATGGTCACATCGATTTTTACGAATTGGTCTTGGTATCGTCTTTTTGTGGATTGGGCTCGATATCTTCAAGCACACCGATGCATGGATAGGGTATGTGCCAGCAGAGTTGCCCTTTGGCTTTGATCGATTATTGGCAATTAAGATAAACGGGGCATTTGATGTAATTGTAGGCGTATTTTTAATCTTAGGCTGGTGGCCTAAAGTTGTTGCAGCTCTTGCAGCACTTCATCTTATCGGTATTCTTGTAGATCAGGGAATAAACCAGGTTATTATCCGCGACGTAGGCCTCTTAGGCGCATCTCTCGCACTTCTATCCTGGCCTAAGCGACGCTACGGCCAAAACAATTAATACATTCCTAGTGGATTGACCGGCTTGCCGTATCGGCGAACCTCAAAGTGTACGTGTGGCCCTGTAGATCTTCCCGTAGACCCCATCTTACCGATAGCAGCACCCTTGGCAACCTTTTGGCCTGGGCTTACATAGAACTTATCCAAATGTGCATAATAGGTGGTGAGCCCGCCACCATGGTTTACGATAATAAGGTTTCCATATCCGCCTAACCATCCCGTAAACTCAACCGTACCTCCATTGGCAGCGAATACTGATGGTCGTGAACGGTTATCGATATCAATACCAGTATGTCCCCATTTAAAGTATTGGGAAATATGCTTCGTAGTTGTGGGCCAGGTAAATCCGTTGCCCGCAACTTCGGTGCTGTCATGAGGAGGGGGAGTAGGCTCATCGTCTACATCGCGAGCGATCCGAGTATTGCTTGGCACAGTCCGAGGTACGGTGCGAGGAGCAATATATCCTTCGGGAACAATGACCTTTTGGCCAATTACAAGCTTTCCATCTTCTCCTAGGTTGTTATAGGCGATCACTTGCTCTGGCTTTGCTTCGTATTGGCTCGCAATTTCAGATACCGTGTCGCCGCTTGCAACTGTGTGCAATACGCCCGTTGTCGGCAAAATTGTAATATGATCCCCCGATTTAATTACATCGGATCCGCCTAGCCCGTTTGCCCATAATACGGTATTCGTGCTAATTCCAAATTTGGAAGCAATGCCGGCTATAGTATCCCCATCCTCTACGGTATATATGAATGGCTTTGCGTGCGTATCAATAACCTTGCTGTCTTTTGAATTGGAATTTTCCCCAGCATCCTCACCCATAACCGGCTGTAAGGGGGCAACAATAGCGTTGCCTTCTAGGGTACTGAGCCTATTAGCATATTCAACTTCAGGGTCATCAAATGTAATAAAATTGGCGTCGCTAGCATCAATAAGCGCAATTCTGCTACCTCCCGTGCCGGGAGTATTAGCCTGGGCGTATGCGGACGGATCGAGTGGCCCCTCGGCAATTTCTTCGCCTGCCATATAGGCATGGAGAAGAGAATGTTCATCGCCAGATGCCACCAAGTGACCCTGGACGGCTATTGCCCCTATAAACAGAAGAAAGAGGGCGTGAACGATTTGTTGTTTTTTGGGTAAAATACCTTAATCCTTAGAGGTTTAGGGCATTTGTGTTAGGTGTTTATATCCTCATTTGTCAGCTTTTCCTGACAGTGCACTACGCAACTGTATGATTGTATGGCAGTCACAGGCGGAGTCAATCTTGACATTGTTGCCACTATATGTCATCCAAAAATGATAAAATCCGTGTACAATTGCTCCCATGCATCCTATTTTAGAGGGGTTAAACGAAGAGCAGCAGAAGGTGGTACTGGCAACCCATGGTCCGGTACTTGTGTTGGCGGGAGCCGGTTCAGGAAAGACCCGTGCCCTTACCCACCGCATAGCCTACCTTATAGAGCAAGGCATTGCCCACCCCCAGCAGATCCTTGCCGTAACGTTTACCAACAAGGCAGCAGCCGAGATGCGGCATAGGATTGAAAAACTCTTGGGCTCGCCTGCAAATACCCCTCGATCCGTAAGCACTTTCCATGCCATGGGAGCCAAGATGCTTCGAGAGCAACCAGGGGCACATGGCCGGAGCCGAGGGTTTTCAATCTTAGATATGAGCGACTCTGAAAAGCTGGTTCGCAAAGCGTTGAAGGATAACAACTACTCACTTAAAGAATGGTCTCCACAAGCAGTACGAGGAATGATTTCAAAAATCAAGCATGATTCACCCGATATCCCTGATTTCTCAAACCCACAAAAGCCCTCAGAAGAAGTGTTAGCAAAAATACTCCCAATATACGAACGGCTGCTTTCTGAGCACGACGCCTACGACTTTGATGACTTGCTCCGAATCCCTCTCAAGATGCTGCGTGAGGTGCCTTCGGTACGAGCCTACTATCAATCCCGCTTCAAGTTCGTTTCCGTGGACGAGTATCAAGATACCAATGCCATGCAGGAAGAAATCATATCCTTAATGCTCGGGCCAGAGAAAAACGTCTGCGTAGTAGGAGACGATTACCAGTCTATCTATTCTTGGCGAGGAGCAAACGTTGATCATATTCTACAATTCGAACAGCGCAACCCTGGATGCACCACAATTATACTCACCCAAAACTATCGCTCTACTCCTAATATCCTCGAAGCAGCCAACAAGGTAATTGAACAGAATATCGAGCAAAAGCATAAGAAGCTTTGGACAACGCGTACAAGTACCCAGGCAGTTCAGGTGCGCACCCTCCCATCTGATCGAGGTGAAGCAACATGGGTATGTAATCAAATTGGGGAACACGTACGCAGTGGGAGAAGGCTCAAGGATTGCGCAGTTCTCTATAGGACAAATGCCCAGTCCCGTTTAATGGAAGAGCAGTTTTTAACCCATCGCATTCCATATACGATCGTAGGGGGCTTTCGTTTTTATGACCGTAAAGAAATTAAAGATGCGCTGGCACTTCTGTCGTTCTCGCTTTCTCTATCTTCCCGCATCCATTTTGAACGGATTGCATCCGTCCTCCTTACACGAGTTGGCCCCAAAACAATTGATAAATGGGAGCAGGGGGCACGAAATAGCGGACTGACGCTCGGCATATATCTTGCTCAAGAAACGGACCGAAGCGATCTAAAAAAGATTATTGCTGCAATCTATAGGGCAAAGCAGACAAACCATGAACGAGTATCTGATTTACTGCGAGCACTACTTACCGATACGGGGTTCATGACAGCACTAGCGGCGCTTCCAGATGGCAAAGAGCGGATAGAAAACGTAGAAGAGTTGTTCAACGTTGCCGCTGCATACACAACCACAGAAGCATTTTTAGAGGATACTGCTCTGCTTTCTGACCTTGATAGACTAGAAACTGAAACAGATCGTGTTACCTGTATGAGCCTCCATGCATCCAAAGGCCTCGAGTTCCCCCTTATATTCATCATAGGGTGCGAAGAAGGCCTTATCCCTCATGGCAATAGCTTTAATAGCCCCTCTTCAATAGAAGAAGAGCGTCGCCTCTTATATGTAGGAATGACACGCGCACAAGACAAATTAACCATAACTACCAGTGCCTATCGCTTTATGGGAGGGGAAATGACGCCACAAGCACCCTCAAGATTCTTGAGCGATCTGCCAGAGAACGTTGAGCGATCTCAAGAGAACATATTTAATGTTCAGCAGAATTCTCATACAAATTCCCCTGAAAGCTGGGATGATATATCGGACTTTTTGCACGATGAACCTACACTTGTCCAACCAATGTCCGGCTCCTACGTTTCTCATCCGCAGTTTGGCAAAGGAGTTATTATTGGAACTATCGGAGAAATGCTCACATGCGTATTTGAAGGGCACGGGGTAAAAAGCGTTGAAGCAACTTCATGTTCCGTATCGTCATGAAAATTACTGTCCGTAAATCCCCTCTCCCGTTTTGGGAGAGGGCGGGGGTGAGGGGCGTTAATCGCAACGTCGACCCCTCATCTGCGCTCCGCACAAAGGCGGAGCTAACCTTCTCCCAGAATTGGGAGAAGGGAACGACCACCCTATGATCGCCTCACTTACCAATCCTGACGTTTTAAAAAGCGTTCTTGCATCGAACAAAATTCAAGCTGCAAAATCACTTGGGCAAAACTTTTTAATATGCGAAGAGGTTATAGATGCAGTGTTGCTGGGATTAGAAGGAGCGCCCAAACATATCACTGAGCTTGGCCCGGGCCTCGGCACTCTTACGCAGGGCTTAATCGCACACGACTATCGTGTTCGGGGAATAGAAAAAGACGACGAATTTGTGCACATCCTTCCAACCATGCTTCCTCCAAAACTGCGAGAAAATCTCACGGTTATTCATGGTGATTTAAAAGACGTTGATTGGACCTATCCTACGCCATACAGCATCGTCGGCAATATTCCGTATAACTTATCTGGTTTGATTATACGCCGCTTAACTCAGTTACAAACTCCTCCTTACTGTGCAATATTTTTAATGCAAAGAGAGGTTGCCGATCGCATGGTAATACATGACAAGAGCATGAGTTTACTGCCACTTTCGGTAGGCCTATGGGGGTCTGCAGAACTGTTACTTCGAGTTCCTCCTTCGTGTTTTATTCCTCAACCAAAAGTTCATTCGAGCATTGTTTTATTACGACCTTCCGAGAACGCATTACCGGCTACAAAACGGGAAGAAATCTTGGCAAAAGCAAAGCCGTTTTTTCAAGCAAAGCGTAAACAAATCGGAACAGTACTTAAGAAGAACTATATAAAAACTATAGAAGAAATATCAGCTATCGAGAAAGCTGCTAACATATCAGCCGAAAGGCGCCCCGAAACACTTTCTATTCAAGAATGGGTCACGCTGTGTGATATACTGTAAATATTCTTGCCCTTATTTTGATTTTGCGATATAATGTTGATTAAAGGTACCCAAAAATGGGTACCTACGGAGCATAAAATGTAATATATGGAAAAAGACTATCTTTTAGACATCATGAGATCCACGAACACTGTCTTTACTTTTAAAGACCTCGTTTTGCTTTGGGAAGAATCTGACGTGAATTTCATTAAGAAAAAAATCTATCGGTATGTTACGTCTGGAAAATTGAACTCCGTACGAAGGGGTATTTACTCCAAAGATAAGAATTACGACAAATACGAATTGGCGACAAAAATATACACTCCTTCTTACATCAGCCTGGAGACGGTTTTGGGCGCAGCTGGGGTTACGTTTCAGTTGTATGGTCAGATTTTTGTCATGTCATACACCGCAAAAGAGATTGAGTGCGACGGACAGAAATATGTATATCGCAGAATCAAAGATACTATTCTCACTAATCTATCCGGTATAGAATCACGGGGACAGTACAGTATCGCTTCTCCTGAACGGGCATTTTTAGATGTTGTATATTTGCATAAAGATTACCACTTCGACAATCTTTCGGCTTTGAATTGGGAGAAAGTGTATGAAATTTTGCCTATATACGGTGACAATAAACGAATGGAGAAAATGGTAAAAATATATCACTCATATGACTCTTGATACTGCAAAGCATAAAAATATCCTCGTAAAAATCCTCAAAGATATTTACACCGATCCTTCCATTAGTCCTATATTAGGATTTAAGGGTGGAACAGCTGCTACACTTTTTTATAATCTTGACCGATTTTCTGTAGATTTGGACTTTGATCTACTTGATTCCGAAAAGGAAGACTATGTGTTTGAGCACATACAGAGGATACTTGGAAAGTATGGAGTGGTAAAACAGGCACGGAAAAAGAGATTTAACCTTTTGTATATTCTGGCATATAGCGACAAGGATATTAACACTCAAAATGTTAAGGTAGAAATTAATCGCCGAAAATTTGGATCTCAATACACCATACGCTCATTTCTGGGTATCTCTATGCAAGTAATGGTTCAAGAAGATATGGCTGCGCATAAGCTCTGTGCAATGTATGAACGAATCGGTAAAACTAATCGTGACATTTTTGATGTTCAATTTTTCCTTTCCCACGATTGGCAGGTTAATACAAAGATCGTTGAGGATCGTATGGGTGTTTCATATAAGGAATTTTTACGAAAAGCTATTGAGGCTCTAGAAAAATTGGATGAACGCGACATTCTTGCGGGTATGGGCGAGTTATTAACCGAGAAACAAAAAGCTTGGGTAAAAGCAAAGCTCAAATCAGAGACACTGTTTTCACTTCGATTAGCACTAGAAACTACAAAGACAGCTTAATGCCGCCCAGAAACACTGTCCGTACAAGAGTGGGTCACGCTGTGTGATATGTTGTAGCGTTTCCCTCTCCCATTCTGGGAGAGGGAGGGGGTGAGGGGTCTTTAGTGGATATATTGTATCCTATTCTCAATGGGCATCATTCTTCGAAACAAGCCAAATACGATTGCAAAGCGCCGTGTATTGCGCAAGAATTCTCCTACACCAGAACAGCGATTATGGTATTTCTTACGAAATCGTAATATATGTAACACTAAATTCCGACGCCAGTATGCAGTTGGCCCATATATTTTAGATTTCTATGCTTCCGAAATGCAGCTTGGTATTGAGATTGATGGGGATTCGCATTTTACAGAGCGGGCGCAAGAATATGATAGTAATCGTACTGAATATTTGAATGACTGTGGTCTCCATATCATTCGGTTTACAAATAAGGAAATTATGGAAAAGATTGATTCTGTATTGGAAAGTATTCGAATATTTATTATTTCTCAAAACCCCTCACCCCTTGCCTGACAAACGCAGGCAAGCACCCTCTCCCAGAATGGGAGAGGGGAACGACTACAAAATCTTTCGGTCTTTTCTACCTTTTTTTGCCAAGCAGTTACGTTTTTAGGGCCTTTGTGCACTAACATGCCCCTTACCTTACGCCAAATTTCTACAGTCTGAAGCCCCATAGACGTTCTATATTCTTTTTGGACCTTTGTTCTTGTTGCCATGTGCTCAGTATAGCAAATCCATAAACCAATTCACAGGGCTTGAATGTGCTATACTACATCGCATGTCACGCCGCGTTGTAATCGGCATTCTTATCTTTCTTATTCTTGGCGTCCTCGGAGGCACCATTGCCCTTATTATTGCGCGTTTTCGTACTACGGGCACAGAAGTTTCTCAAAATCCGCAAACCAGCACGTTGCCCGGTGCCAAAGTACAAGATCGAGTAAAGCATCTGTCATTCCGGCCTCCGAGCCTACCTGTCCGGCAGGCCGGCCGGAATCCACTTGATTTCTTTTCTTATATGCCTATACTGGAAGTATAAACAAAAAAGGTTGAAAACCGACCTTCCTGGCGGGTTTCTCCTCACAGAGATAGATCTTTCCTCCTCATCGCAAGATGAGGTGGTTTTGTTGTAGGGCTACAATAATAATGATAGTAACTAAAAAGCAGCCTAGATCTTTCGATCACCAACCCTTTCAGGAAGTATTCGGCTGCTTCTATTTGCTAGCATACATCAAAACGATTTTCCACAACTGCATACGGAATCCACACACGCTGCAACGTTTTTTTAGGTATCATAAAGCATCAATTAGGGATGAGATTCCCTAATCGTGCGCTAAAAAGCAAATTTTGGTGCTATATATACAAATATTACGACTACGACGACCAACACGTTTCTTTAATTAACCCCAAAAAAGACCCCAATAAAGGGGTCTTTTGTGCTCCTCAGCTATCCCCGCCGAGGCGGGGCCAATCTCTGCCATACGGCAGGCCTTCGCCAAGGGGTTAATTATAACTATAGATGAAAATTGATTTGACTCACAGTTTATTTTTGTTATAGTGAAGATGTTAACCCCCTCCGCGCTTACCCTTACCGGTAGGTGCGGAGTTTTTTATTATTGATGATATAATAAAGTCTAATGAAAGAGAAAATTCAGAAAATATATGCATATGTTGATGAATCTGGTCAGGATACTAAAGGAGAAATTTTTTTAGTATCTGTAGTTATCGTTAGCTCTCAACGCGATGAATTGCGAAAACTGTTACGCAAGATTGAATTAGCTAGCGGGAAGAAAAATAGAAAGTGGTCAAAAGAAAGAAGGGTTCGACGAAAAGCGTATATCGAAGCAATTATTAATTCTAAAGGCTTTAAGGGTCTGATCTATTATTCCCACTATACCGATTCACGACTTTACATCGATTTGACTGTACTATCTACCGCCAAGGCAATTCTCAATCATACCGCACAACCCTACCAAGCATCCGTATATGTTGACGGTCTCAACACAGGTGAACGAAAATACTTTACAGCTGGTTTACGCAGTCTACATGTAAAAACCACGTTAGCCCGGGGTCTTAAGGATGAGGCTGATGAGTTTATACGATTGGCGGATGCGATTGCTGGTTTTGTCCGAGATGGAATTGAAGGAGATACTATTATGGCGCCCCTATTTAAGCAGGCAATAAAAACCGGAGTTATTAGGGAAGTGTAATATCAAAAGCAGCCTAGATCTTTCGATCACCAACCCGAGACGGGAAGTATTCGGCTGCTTATGTGTACAATTATAGCGCTTGAGTATCGGAAGTCAAGATATGTTCATGATGTGCTATACTACATTGCATGTCACGCCGCGTTGTAATCGGCATTCTTATCTTTCTTATTCTTGGCGTCCTCGGGGGCACCGTTGCCCTTATTATTGCGCGTTTTCGTACTACGGGAATCGACGTATCTCAAAATCCGCAAACAAGTACGTTACCTGGAGCAAATACGGGCGGGCAGCAAGTAGTAGACCCTACGGGGGACTCTGACGCAGACGGGCTTACGAATGCAGATGAAAAGATATGGGGCACAAATCCTAATGCGCAAGACACAGATAACGATGGCTTTAAAGATGGGGAAGAAGTTGCCGCAAATCACAATCCTACTATTCCGAGCCCCAACGATAAGCTGCCCGCAGGGTTCGTTCCCGGGCAAAATATTGCTCCGCTCGAAGGTTCCGCACCATCACAGACCTCTTTTGAATCGTTCTTTGCAGATAATGTGGACTTAACAGGTGGGAAAGTGAATCTCACACAAGAATACGGGAGAACAGTGGCAAATAACGAAAAATCACCTACCACCTTGTCACAATTCGTACAGCAACAGCCAATTATCACAACACTACCACGAGCCAACGTATCAGCTATAAAAACAGAGGCAACTACACTAACAAAAGTTGCAGACTATGTTCTTTTTACTGGCGAGATAGGCCAATTTTGGGATCAGGAAAGCATGGCCTTCGCTATTAATGATCTCTTGAACGACGGTGAAGCCGGAGGTTTTGCGGATCTAGCGGTACGCGTTGAGTCAATGAAACAAAATCTTCAAAATGCCGTCGTACCAGAAGAAGCCTTGCGATATCATACGTTGCTACTAGGGTATAGTGAACTTCTTGCTGGGACGTTACGACAAGTTGCCAACTATGATAACGACCAAGTAAAGGCACTTGTAGCACTAAGACAGCTCAATACAATTGACCATCAATACTTCCCACTCATTGCGCAAGAACGTAGACAACTACTAAACTATCAAGGACCATGACTGATACGAATTCTATTGGACTGCGCATCGCGGCCATAACTATTACTTTGCTGCTAGGGGCGTTTGGCATATTTAAGGGTGCCGAATTCGGCATAATGAAATATAGGCAATCCCAAGTTCAAAATAATTCTGTAGTACCAATAGCTTCCATTGCTCCGACAGTAACACCGGAAGCGCCTCTTACCCCTGAGCTCGAGCAAGAACTGTCGATCCTCACTGGCGCCGTGCAGCAATCTCTTATTGGATACACGAAAAAATACATCGAATCATTGCCGGCAGATATTCCAAAAGATGAAGTACTTGATCAAAAGAATGTTCAGGGATTTGTTGACGCAAATAGGGGAGTATTATTAGCAACACTTCCTGCGGGAACAATAAAAACAACTACTGCCAGCGGCAAAAAGGCGATTCAAACTTATTTAGACTCCATATCCGCATCGCACAATAAGGCAATTGCACCAGTAACCGGAACTGCGATTATCGCAGCACTAGGCAAACAACAAAGCGGAGAAGACCTGGAAGCTCTTGCCCCTATTCGTACTTCATTAGAACAGAACTTCTCTCTATTTAGTTCCGTATTGTCTCCCAAAGAAGCAATCGCATTGCATACAAAATTACTTCAAGCAACTCAATCCTTAATTACGAATGTGAAGCTCCTGCAAGACATGCGAACCGACGTTGTGGCCGGGCTTATTGGCCAGCGCAATATCACTGATCTTAATTTAGTTTTCGCAGATATTGCTTCGCAAATACAAGCACTCGAAACCAAATACAAGCTGGAGTGACACCACAGTGTCATCCCCGAGCACCATCGGGGATCCAAAGATGTTAAATGCACAGCAAACTATAGCAAATTCGTGCTATAATTCGTTGCAGTTATGAGTCGTATGCCTGCACATGCTTTGTATTCTTTTCGTTACGCATTTCGTGCATCTGTTTTTATTGTTGTAACTGCGTTTTTTTCACTATTTTCACCCACTGCACACGCAGATCCGCACGCCGTTTTCTATACGGACAGGGCGCAGGAACAAGTATTCTTTAATACGCTCGCAGCCTTAAATCAGGCAGACTTTGTGGAGCCTGGAATCCCTGGTCAACCGTATAATCGAAGCGATCTTGTGGCGAAGCGAGAACAAGCGGAAAATATATTACCAGCAGTTTCCCCTGTTCCAAATCCTAGCGCGCCCCAAGTGGATAGGTTTAATACCGAAAACAACCCACTTATCACAAGCACTAAAACCGATCTCCCGGCGATTTTATCGCGCAACATAACTCTTGAAGGCAACGATTTATGGACTGCATATCTCGTAAACCAATTTGCCCTTGAGACTAAGACTCGTCGTTCGGTAAGCGAGTTGGTTCGAGATTTATGTACAGCAGGCCTCGGTAGGCTAGGTTGTAGCAACAGGCCAGGAGCGGCCCAGCAACAAGGAACAGCATTCGTAAATGACATTGCAACATACAATCCGGAGTCACTATCTGTTGTTGGAGGGCTGAGTACAGGCGCCTCAAAGGAAGACGAGCTTCGTGATAACATAACCGCAAAACCAGCGGACGGTGCAACACAGCCTCAAAATAGCTCTTCGGGCGCAGCAGCACCGCAAAACAAGCCTGTTTCACCCCAACTCAAAACCGCGCGCCCAGAAGTTGCGGGACTCAGAACGATTCGAGAAGCAAATAATGATGAGCCGGAGAAGCTGGAGATCGTAAATAACCTCACCTCTAGTGTAACTGCTGCGTACTTTAATAATAGCTTCCCCTCTGATGCGCTAGAAAAAGTGGAGCTGCAGGAAGATGGAAACACGAAAATCAATGAAGACGTCAGCGGGACAGAGTATTTAAAAATAGCCAGCAATATCGGAGCACTGCTACCCGCAGTGATTAGCAGTGCTGAACGTGCCTTGGTGTTGGGGGAAGCCGCTCGTCAAAATCGAGAGCATACACCCTCCTTGGCTACAACAAGCGTAGCAAAAGATACAAGTGGCGCGGTGCGCGAAATAGTTAAAGCACCCTCAACTGCCAAAGAGGAATTAATAGCAACATTGGCAAATGTCCTACAGAATACGACTGTCAATCAAAAAATCGCGGATCCAAACGAAATTATAGTTCCAGGTACCCAGCCAGCTTTATCGAGAGGTCAAGTAGAAGGCATTTCAACTTCGAATTCGATCATAGAACAACCAAAAGATGGCAAGGTTGCTGGTATAGCTTCAACATACTACGATCTGTTCCAGCAATATTTCCGAAATCCAAATCCCGATCCCGAAATTCTGCCAAATAACCCAACCACTGGTCTCATACCACCCTTTAGAGAGACTGGTCCGCAGGAAGGTTTTCAGGCACTTACTGGAGACGCAGATTATCGGGATACGCAGATTAATAATCCAGAGGCAGAGTGTGGATTTTGCATTGAATTAAGTCAGTTGTTAGGAGAAAGCGTTGGCTCAGGAGCGGGTAATATTATTAGCAACGCTACAGCTACTGTTACTGGTCTTATTCAGCAAACATACAATGATATCTTCTGTCTTTTGCTTCCAAATGACTCGTACTGCGCACCCCCAACAACACCTTAACTATGTCCAACACACTTGCTACAAAGCAAATCACCCTCGGAGTTGCATTCATATCCATGCTTCTTCCTTCTTTCGTTTTTGCTGCAGAAATTCAAAAAGATGCCTTATTGAGTGTAGATCAGGGGGTCTTCAAAAAAACGGAAAAGGATGCTTGCAAAGAAATTCAAGTACAAGAAAATAAAGACACCATTACTGTAGATAACAATGTTGCCCATTTACCGATCATCAGAGAAAGCTATCAATCGGAAAGCCAAGGTGAGTTCGATAGCGGCTCGTCAATATTTTTTCGATATTATTCCTGCCCAGACAAAGTAGCGTCCGAAATATTGAGTCGAGTCAAAGAATTCACAGGGATAGAACGTCTTGGCATAGGGGTCGTAAACTGGCTCACTTGGGTTATTAATAGTATTGCGGAGTTTTTACTTGCCTTCTTCGCAGACTTGATTCTGACCATGTTAAAACAGGGAACCTTTATTAATGATCAAATCGTTAAGATCGGCTGGCCCTTTATTCAAGGTATTACCAATCTAGGTTTTATTTTTGTCCTCCTGTACATCGCCCTAGCTACAACCTTGCGCATTGAAGCTGTGGGCACGTCCGTACAGCGCCTATTGCCTAAGTTACTCATAGGGGCGTTGTTGGTAAATTTCAGCCTGGTTATTGGGGGTCTTTTAATTGATACATCACGCCTCCTCATGGCCGTTGAGCTGAGAGTGCTATCAGGCGGTCAGATTGATAATATTGAGCAATTCAAAGACGACCTCCTCAAAAGCAGCCATATTGCTGAGCTGGGTGTAGCGAGCTACAAATACCAAGGATCAAGCAGTGGATACTTGGCGTCAATTCTCAGGCTCTTACAGGGATCTGTCTTCCGAATTGTATTAGTAATAGCCTTTGGAACAATTGCATTAAACCTACTGGCACGATATGTCGTACTTCTTATCCTACTCATCTTTTCTCCGGTCCCATACCTTGCGTTTATTTTACCAAAGACGGCAAAGGCTTCCACTATATGGTGGGGATATTTTCTTAAGTGGGTGTTTTATGGTCCTGCCGTCTTGTTCTTTTTAGTAATTATCCTCCAAGTCCAAAATATCGACATTGCAATAGATGCCCGAGAAGGCGGTACCTGGATGGATTCTGACGCATTTAAGGAATTTGTACGCTTTATTATCGTTATGGCGCTATTTTTTATCGGTAACAAGCTCAGTAAAAAGATAGCGGGAGACATTGGTGAAATCGCAATGAACAGTGCAAAACGAACCGGCTCGTTTGTAAGAAATAACCCCAAAACAGCCATGGTACTGGCCGGTGCTGCTACTGGAGGCCTTGGGCTACTCGCCGGAGCTGGTGCTGCTGGAGCCTTGGGAGCTGGACGTGCAGGAGCACGTGGTGTAGCGAATGCTGGTCGTGACTTTAGTGACAAATTTACAAAAGACTTTGCAGCTAGCGCGCGTGGTGGCAAGCTTGGAGGATTTGCAAAATTTGTTGCAGGACCAGAGCGTGACGATAAGGGCAAATTAAAGAAAGGAGAAACCTCTCCAGGCCTATCGGCTGCGAAAGCTATTGGCAAGAGATTCGGGCTTGGCGATCCTAAGAAACAAGCTGAAGAGAAAGCAATTATAGATGCCCTTGGAGGACAGCCTCTACAGCATGGAGTACCTAATGCACAAGCTCAAGGAGGAGCATTAATAAATGTTCCCCAAGCGCTACAACAGTATATTAATGGTGCAAGCCTGAGCCAAGGGCACGTGCCAAAAGCATTGGGAGATGCAAATATAAAGATCATCATAGAACATACGACCAACAAGAGTGACCTTACGGGGCTTGCCCAGAATGAAGACTATCTACGCGATCTTGGTTCAAATGGACGATCTGAACTTATTACGAGGGTAAATAACAATCAGAATCTACAGGCAAATGATAAGGCTGATATTGTTAACCGTATCGTAAGAACAGTTAAGGATAAGGAACTATAACCCATGACTCAAGATACTAAATTCTCAAATACGTTTATTGAAAGCCTGGTAAATCTTCAAGAATCCGATCGATTGCGATATCTAGCACTTATTTTTACAATGCCGGAAAAAATACGTTCGATACTTTTTACCGCCGAAACAGCATCTTATATCAGAGGGTTCTTGAAAGCCCACGACATTCCACTGAATTATACAGAGACACTTTCTATTTCAATTATCTGTATATTGACTGGCGAAAAAACGCTCGCACAACTACCTGCGATTTTATCGACTGAGCTCAAATTACCGAATGATAAGGCGCAAAAGATGGCGGCGGAGATTGAAAAAGACGTATTTGGGCCGGTGAAGAAGGAATTGGATGAGTTTTTGTCCCGTAAAGTTGCTTCGCGACCACGGGATGTAGTAGCCAGAAAGTCTTTACAGAACGTTCTAAACTTAAAAGAGTTGCCCGCACGGAGGGCGCAGCCCCAGTTGCCGCCAAGGCCAGTGCAGAAAGATTTTCCGGTGAGGCCGTCGCTACAAAAACCGACACTTCCAGCCCCTCACCCTAACCCTCTCCCAGAACAGGAGAGGGGAACGACGCCAAAGCCGCGATTCCCCTTGCCCCCTAAGCCCATTCGCTTTACCTAGCCGCCATGCGATTTCAGGTACCACAATTCGTAGACATTGAAGACAAAATCATTGGGCCGTTTACGCTCAGGCAGTTTTTGACGTATGTAGTAGCAGCCATGCTGCTTGTGCCTGTATATATTTATTCTGACTTGTCTCTGTTTATCACTATTGCATTGCCGATATTGGGTATTGCTGCTGTGTTTGCGCATCTTAAAATATACGGCAGAACGTTTAGCCAGGTAACATTCTCCGCAATCTCGTACGCATCTAAAGGCCAGCTCTACATTTGGCGCAGATTAAAAAACTCACCACTCAAAATTATAGATGACGAATGGGACGCTGCCCGTGCCAGTGCTGCTGCAGACAGGGAATCTGCATCGCTTTCAAGTATTGCACAATCGCTTGAGACAACCGGGAACGTAAGCAAACAAGATGCGGACGACCCGCTCGTGGTATAAAAGAGCAATTTGCTCTTTAAAGAGCATTCTGCTATAATTGCTATATTATGGCTATATTTAGAAGAGATATTGAGGAGAAAATCAGGAGATTATTGTTTCAAGGCTCAATGGTTGTCATTCTGGGCCCCAGACAATCGGGGAAAACGACGCTCTCTAAAAAGCTCATACACGACTTTGGTGAAAACGGAGCATTTTATGATTGCCAACTGGAAGAAGTACGAAGGCATTTTGCTCTGGGGCAACCAGACCTTTTACTCCCCCTTACAGCCGGTAAAAAAGTTGTCGTTTTTGACGAAGCGCAGACTATTCAAGATATAGGAAGTATTTTAAAGGCATACCACGACACGTATCCGGAGGTGCAGATTATTGCTACCGGTTCATCATCGTTCGATCTGGCAAACAAAATTGTAGAGCCGATGACAGGTAGGGCGATAGAATTTCTCTTATTGCCGTTATCGCTCAATGAAATACGTTCTGTACAAGAAGTTACCAAAGAAGATATGTACGATTTTATGCAATACGGTACGTATCCGGCGATAGTAGCGGCGCAAACCAAAGAATTAAAAGAGGTTGCCATCAAGAATATCGCGACTAACTACTTGTATAAGGATGTGTTCATGTTTGAAGCAATTCGGAATCCAAAGGTATTTGAAGACTTAACTAAACTACTTGCATACCAAATAGGGCAAATGGTCTCAATTGCAGAATTGGCATCAACGCTTGGGGTAAGCAGATCGGTAGTTCAAAGGTATTTACGGCTACTGGAGCAGGCTTACATTATTAAAATCATCCACTCATTTTCCAGCAACCCAAGAACCGAGATAAAAAAGGCATTCAAGGTGGTATTTTTAGATATAGGCGTACGCAATGTATTGGCAGGCGGTAATGAGCCTCTTGAGAAGAGGAAAGATAAGGGCGGAATCTGGGAAAACTTTTTTATTAGCGAACGATTAAAGATCGGTGCCCTTGAGACGTTTCCGCCGGAGATTCTCTTCTGGAGAACACGTACAGGTATGGAGATTGATGTTATTGAAAAGAACGGGGATGCTATTACGGCGTATGAGTGCAAATGGAAAAAAGAGGAGATATCATTTAAAGAGTTCTTAAAAAAGTATAGCGACGCACAAACATTTACAGTAAGCCCCAGTGATTATTACCGTATGGTATAATAGAGTGCATGGCACTGTTTGAAATGTTGGCGCCCTCGCAGAAGGGGAAGCCGAGCCAAAGCCTTCTTACCATCTCCGAGATGCGGGATGGCATTGTTATTTTGAAAGATGGAACGATGCGCGCAATTATGATGATTTCATCTGTTAATTTCGCACTCAAATCAGAAGAAGAGCAGAACGCTATCGTGTATGCGTACCAAGATTTCATAAACTCACTCGATTTTTCTATCCAACTTACTGTTTCTTCCCGCAAAATGGATATTACGCCGTATCTAGAGGAGGTAAAACGCTTGCGAGACTTACAAAAAAACGAACTTCTGCACTTACAGATGACAGAATACATCAATTTCGTGGGGGAGCTGGTAAAAGGAAGTAACATTATGACAAAAACATTCTTTGTGACCATTCCTTTTTCCGTAGCACAGAGTAAAAAAGAGGGATTTTTTTCTAAGATTGGTAAAGGCGCAAAGGGAGCTGCAGGCAAGCATGTTATGAACGATATTGAATTTGAGCATAATAAAACTCAGCTGATGCATCGAGTAGAGCAGGTAGCAATTGGCCTGCGAGGCATTGGCCTACGCGTTGTGCCGCTTAAAACTCAGGAACTACTGGAACTATTCTACAACTACTTTAACCCGCTTACGTCTCGCAATCAGCGAATGCGAAATGCCGCGCAGCTCACGCTGCAGGAAACCGACTCTCCACTATGAATATATTTAAAAAGAAAGAAAAAACGGTTACCGCTTCAACCGCGCGCCCAACTGGGGGGCCAGAGACAGATAAAGAAACTAAAGCCATCATGGACCAATATGATAAGGGCGTATCTTCTCTTCGAGATATTATCGCCCCTTCCGCATTCAAAGTGAAGACAAAATCGATTGAGATCGATGGAAAGTTTGCGACCACAATATTTGTTACTACCTACCCCCGGTACCTTGATACGAACTGGTTTGCGTCTATTGTGAACTTCGATATTGAGTTCGACGTTGCCATGTTCATATATCCGCAAGACTCCGCAACTATCTTAAAAGAACTCCGCAAACGTATCACTCAAGTTTCTACGTCGATCTCTATGCAAGCAGAGCAGGGGAAGGTGCGCGACCCCCAACTTGAAACAGCGTACCAAGATATTGAAGAGCTCCGAGACCGTTTAGTGCAGGGAACAGAGCGGTTTTACCAATATGGGCTGTATATCACCGTGTACGGGAATACCGAAGAAGAGCTAGATGAAATCTTGTCTCAAATAGAAGTGCTGCTTGAAGGCCGCCTTATTTATGCAAAGCCAGCCCTATTCCAAATGGAGCAAGGATTTACCTCTACACTGCCTTTAGGGCACGACGCCCTCGCGGTAAACGTGAATATGAACACATCGCCGCTCTCTACCAGCTTTCCGTTCGTAAGCTCGGACCTTACGAGCAACTCTGGTGTTCTGTATGGGATTAACCTGCATAACAGCAGCCTCATTCTATTCGACCGGTTCAGTTTGGAAAATGCGAACATGGTAATCTTCGCAAAATCCGGTGCCGGAAAAAGCTATACGGTAAAACTTGAGATATTGCGGAGCATGATGTTTGGAGTAGAAGTTATTGTCATCGACCCGGAACAAGAATATCGCTACCTTGCCGAGGCAGTGGGGGGAGCCTACTTAAAAATTGCAATTGCATCCGACCATCGTATTAACCCGTTTGATTTGCCCGATCTTGGTGAGGATGAAAATCCGGAATCCGTACTGCGAGAAAACATCACCCGCTTGCTCGGATTAATATCGCTGATGGTGGATGGCCTATCTGCCGAAGAGCAATCTATTGTAGATAATGCACTATGGGAGACATACGCACTTAAAGATATTACGCGAGGTGCACGCTGGACCAAGCCAGAAGTTCCGACATTGCAAGATTTTTACAACATTACCAAAGATATGGACGGCGGTAAAAATGTTGCGGTTCGGTTGCAACGATTCGTGGAAGGAACATTCGCCGGAGTGTTTAACCGGGCAACAAATATTGACCTTGATCAGCAGCTCATCGTCTTCAACATTCGCGATATGGAAGAGGAGCTGAGGCCCATTGCCATGTACGTAGTTCTTGGCTTTATATGGAACCGAATAAGGAGCCAACTGAAGAAGCGAATCCTGGTAGTAGACGAAGCCTGGATCATGATGCGCAACGAAGAATCTGCGAAGTTCTTATTCTCTATGGCGAAGCGTGCGCGTAAGTATTACCTGGGAGTTACCACTATTACCCAGGATATTTCAGACTTTTTGGGTTCGAAATATGGCAAGCCGATTGTTACCAACTCATCCATCCAGCTCCTACTTCGCCAGTCACCTGCAGCCATTGATGCTCTTTCAGAAGTATTCTACTTAACCGATCACGAAAAGTTTCGCTTACTCGAAAGCGACGTAGGAGAAGGTATTTTCTTCGCCGGCTTAAAACATGTTGCCATTAAAGTTGTGGCGAGCTATGCGGAAGACCAGGTTATTACATCAGACCCACAACAGATTCTTGCTATTGAAGCGGCCAAGCGGGAGATGGCCGGGAAATAAATATGGCATTGGGGACTATTGCAAACGAGGGCGCAAAGAAAGCAGCACTGGGTATGGCAAGGGGTAGGAATATTAGTCAGCAGCTGCGAGGAGGGCTGCTTAGGAATACTCAAAGCTCGCCAAATAATGATGACGGCGACGAGGGTCAGCAACCATCTGCATACAAAAGCCGACTCGCGATGCTTAAGTCAGGGGCAATTAAGCAGGCAAATGCACAGGCCGGTGCAACCGCAGGCGCTACGGTTGGAGGAACTATCGGATCTATAATTCCGGTAGTAGGCACCGGCATAGGCGCATTTATTGGCCGATTTGTGGGGAAGAAGTTGGGAATTACAGGTATAATCATTATGGCGATTCTAATGATTATATTCTTTATTGTGATGTTTATAGCGATTTTGAAAGGTGCGTGCGAAACAACTGCGGGTCAAGCAGTTAATACTGGAGTATGGATACAGAGTTTTGGTAATGTAGATATATGCGCGCAATTAAAATAATCACTTTTCTATTGTTGGGCAGTTTGTTAGGTCCAATTACTTTTGCTGCCAATACGCCGTCTGCTACTGATTCGCAATCTGGCACTTTTGGGGAGTTTGAGGTTGGCTTGCCGGGAATTACGGATAAATCCATAGATAATTTCATAAAAGACGATAAGCCGATTCTTAAATTTATTGGCGTAGCAGTAAATGTCGTGATTGCGGCTTTGGTTATTATTGGCGTCATCAGTGTCGTCATCGGTGGGTATATGTATATGACAGCTGGTGGCAACGGGGATCAGGTAAAAACAGCAAAAAGCTGGATTCAATCCGCGCTTGTTGGCATTTTTATATCCCTTATATCCGTAGTAATCCTTAATACGATCAACAGATATTTGGGCAGTGACGCGGCAGAGCCGAAGCTTGGAGAAACCGGAACGGGGACTCCGAAAGATGGTGGAGATACAAAGACCGACTCCAACAACAAACCAAGCGGCGCAAACCCTGGCGGTAACGAAACTGCTGCTAGCCTACCGAGCAGCAATGCTGCAACCACCACTCAAGTAGGCCTTGATCCTCAAAACGGAACGCCCGTGCAGCCTCAAAACCCTGCTTCATCTACTCAGCAGGCCCAAACTGGCGGTAATTCTGCGGGACAAACGGGGCAAGCAGGAAATCAGTCACAACCCCAAACTGGTGGTACTCAGGGAATGACTCCAATAAGAGCGGAGATAGCTGCCGCAGCCCAACAAAATCAAACTGTATCGAATAAAATTGATACTGCATTGTCAGCTGCAAAAAATGAGGAAGCAAGACTTGCGAATGGTGGAGATCAACGGAACCTCGTATCTCGATTTTTTGGAGCTAAGCCTGCAGAAACAATCGTATTCGAAAATACCGTTACACCCGCTGCGCTCATTGATGCAGGAAATCAAATCCAAGCAATCGACAAACAAATACTTGGCATTCAAAGCAAGGGCAACCTTAGTGCACAAGAGCAAACTGACCTTGGAGTTTTACGAAGGCAAAGTAACGATGCCTTTCAAAAATATCAAAAACTTCAGGAAAGTATTAAGAACATCGACTTATATAAGGGGAAGGGAATACGCTAGCAGTATCCACCAGAGTGCTGACAAGTCATTTTTCCAATAGATAGTATCGAAGAGGCCGAAGATAAGGATTGATATAATTGCGAGGGCGATAGCTTGGCGATAGACAGTTTTCCCCTCACCCCCGCCCTCTCCCAGAACGGGAGAGGGGAGCGATTTCGTTATTGCTATGTAATTAAGGCCAATGAAGCTCAATAGTCCTAGCAAGCCGGTATTTAGCCAGAATGATATGATCCAATTGTGGGGATCGCGGAAAACATACTCAGCTTGTAGCTTATACCTGCCTGCCGGCAGGCAGGGCTGTGTACTTTTTTCTCCACAGGCCTCTTCCGCAAAACGACGGTGTAATTCCGCTTGGTATGCGGGTTCAAATTGGCCGAGGCCGATACCGAGTATTGGATGTTTTTTAATTAACTCTGCTCCAATATCCCATAATTGCATTCGTACGGTGACAGAATTTGTTGTGTTGGGGTGGATTAATGGGGATATAAGATAGCTAAAGCGGCCGGAGAGGGTGAAAAAGAGAATTGCGATAATCCCCATAATAAAAATCTCTAGGAATAAACGCTTTTGCACCCCACCCATCCTCCCCTTGAAAAGGGGAGGAGTCACGAACGTTCTCTCCCCCTTTTCAAGGGGGAGCTGGAGGGGGTGAGTACGCGAAGCGAGGACTGTTCCAGCTATTACAGTTCCCACAAGCGCAACTATCGCCCCTAATGACTGGGTAAGAACTATGGCAATAAGCATTACTATCGCAGCATATTTATAAAACTTGTCGGTATTTTTTACGCCGAGCCAAGCCGCAAGAACGGATGTTGGAACAAGGAATAATGCTAGCGAATTTGGGACGTCGTAGACGGAATATATGCGGTTAAACCCGTGTATTTGTGAAAATCCGAATAAGGCGACTACGAGGCCGGAAAGAATAAGTGAGCGGATAATTGCCTTCTTATCAGTTGAAGTATGTACCAAAAGTCCAAACAAGATAGGAGTTATGATCCAGCCCTTGAGAATACCTAGACTATTTCGTAGCTCTGAAGATATGGTAGTGGAAATAATTGCGGAAAGAATAAAAAGGGCGATAAAAATAAGAGTAGATTTTGGTATCGCGCGAAAACCGCTGGTCTCCTCAACGCTTGGGGTTTTAGCGTTAACCCCAAGCGTTTTCCCGGCCAGCCAACTCGCCGCTGTCGCCCATACTGCGACTTCAAATACATTAGTTGGGATTCCGAATACATTGAATCGGACAACGTAGAGCGGCAGAAGGCCTGTAAGCAGAGATACAAGAATGTTTGTCATAAGGATTTCCCCTCACCCCCGCCCTCTCCCAGAACGGGAGAGGGGATCGATACTACAGCTGCCAATAACATATAAACCATCAGTATGTGCGGATACAGCAGACTATTCGTAAACTGTGACTGCATAAGAAGGGCTAGTGTCACAAAGAGGAAGCAGAGGGAATACAGATTATTGGTTTGCAGAAATTTACGAAGATGAAATGCCATAGCCGCAAATATGGGTGCAAAAAAGAGTGCTGTGCCGATTATCCCCGTTGTAACCAAAAGCGTAAGCACACTGCTGTCAGAACCTGCTCGGGAATGGGCAGTAAAATCCGAGATAACCCCTGCATCTTTGGCAGCAAATTGGTACGCATTATACCCAACCCCCAATAGAATATTCGGCTCAACAAGGTTCCGCCAAACTGTTTTATATGCATCGCTGCGTATACTGACCGTTGGATCATGAAGAAAAATATTCGACGCCCTATCACCAAGCAACATTATACCAAGCACAATACACGCTATAGCAAGACTGGCGCCCAGTATTACCAGCTTTTTATATATTGGAGTGATACGAACGCGTAGTAGATATAAGATTCCGCAAATAGTTCCCGCAACAAATATTGCAATAAAGGTACTGCGGGATTGGGTGAGAAGAATGGCGGGGAAGATGATGGAGACTGCTGCAATTCTCCTCAACGCTTGGGGTTTTAGCGTTAACCCCAAGCGTTTTCCCGAATTGCCCACTACGACGTACGGCAGAAGTATCACCAGGAATATCCCAAAGAAATTAGGGTCGAGCCATGTTGATACCATTCTAAAGTTGTGAGGATCCCAACCGCCAGAGATGCCGTGAAGTGAAGGCTGAACTATGAGTTGAATATATCCGAGAACAACGAGGGGGATGACTAGAAAAAGAATAAGGGGCCTCAATAGCTTTTGATTATTCTTATTTTGAAATATGACGAAAAACGAGGGAAGTAGGGCGAGAGTTGTAAACAGCCGTATCCAATACGACAAGGCTACTATAAATTCTTCGCCAGAAAGCTGGCCTATGTGTATGCAAAGTACGAATAAGGACCAAAGGAGGAATGGGGTGATGGCGGCAAGGGCCCATTGCGCCTTTCCCCTCACCCTAACCCTCTCCCCATCCGGGGCGAGGGGAGCGACGATCGCGTATACGATAACCAGAACATTTGCGATATCGCTTGGTAATATGACCCCTCCGCCAGTTGGCGGATTGCCAAATAACGGCAACCTCACTAACTGGCCACAAATAATGCTCGTAGCCCAGATAACCAGCACTATACCTGCACCTACCGAGCTTCGGGACGTGCTATGCGATATATTTTTCGTAGAATCCGCTGGAGTAGCCATATAGAAGTAGAGTAGTGCTTTTTATAGTACCTGTCTGCGGACATATCATATATGCGTGTTTTTAGTGCCGTGTCTGCCTGACTTGCTCCGCGTATATGAATAGCCCTAGCTTGCGGATGTACCCAGACCGAATATCCTGCTTGCCGGACCCTGCGGCAAAAGTCTACGTCTTCCCAGTACAGGAAGAACTGTTCATCAAAACCGCCAAGCTGATCAAAGATGGCTTTTTTTACTACCATAGCGCCTCCAGATACCCAGTCGACGTGGATTCCCCGATCAAGTCGGGGAATGACGTGAGCTGGCCGGAATGACGACTTACGCTGACGACGCATTAGCTGCATAAGGGTTGGCTCATACCCGTACCCTGCGGACTCAGAAATACCCTGATCATCCTGCAGCGCCAATCCAACAACGCCTATTTTTTCACCCCCATCAAAAAGGTCTTGGGCATACTGCAGCGCGCCCGTTTCCAAATATGCATCCGGATTTATAAAGAGAACATAATCAGTGTTCATATGTTGCGCACCCTTGTTTGCCGCATATCCAAAGCCTTTATTCTCAGACAAGGCGATAACTTGAACCTGCGATGCATTAACTTCTTGAAGCGTAGTATCCGTAGATGCGCTATCTACAACAACGATGTCCGTAATACCTTCGCCCCTTAGGCTTTCAACACACTTGGTAATATACTGTTCGCTATTATGCGTGACAATGACCGCCCCGATTGTTACGACGTGGATTCCCCGATCAAGTCGGGGAATGACAATAGCACCTAACCGCCCCGCGCGAGCATCGGCAAGAGCCTCGGCTATAATCTGATGCGTGTGCGAATTCTGATAGCGGTGATATATCTGCCGCACCGTGTTTACCGTATACCAATACAATCTCCAGACATACGATAGTTCGTGTTCCAGTACATACGCACCGTTGCGAACCAGGTAATAAAGTTTTTGGTCTGACGTATCAGTTTTTTCATCATCATGATGCACAACAGGGGACGAAATACGCATAAGCCGTACGCTCTGTTTTTGCGCACGCACGCTTACTACAACATCCTCCCAGTACATGAATAACTCTTCTGGAAATACCATGTTCAATGCGAGACCGTGCTCAAGAGCCATGAATGCCCCATGAACATACGGAATGCGAAAGAAGTTCTTCGTGTATTCGTTTCCAACAATGCGCGCCCTGCCTGTTACAAGCGACACGCTGCCCCAAGTAGTGCCTGCGAGTACACTGGGCCCTCCATATTGGGTCCACCACTGGGCAACGCCCTGAATACCATCATGCTCTGCAGTTGCATCATTATTCATCAGCAGGATAAGATCGTGGCCTGTTGCGCCAAGCTTGGCCGCCTGCCGTATACCTTCTGCAAGACCCGCCGCATAGCCTTTATTTAAAGGAGAATCTGCCATATCGCCATGATCAATAACAATAATATGATCGGGAACCCGAGTACCGCTTTGAAGAGACACTACTGCACGATTAGTTATGGCCTTATCGCCAAAATGGACAATAATGGCAAAAATAGATGGTGTTTGTGGAATATTTGTGGATAACTCTGTGGATAAGCCACCCCTATCTGTGAACATCTTAGGTATTCGAGGCCCGTTATATACTCCGTACCAGAACTCTCCGGCTGTTACATACTGGAAGATCCAGGGGATATTAAGCCTATTTCCATGCATTTTCATGAATACCCCCATCAAAAACCGCGCCCCAGATACCTGGTACAAAAAATGACGCATACGGCGAGTAGGTGTCGTGTTCACAGCCCTAATCCCAGCCCCTACAAGACGCTGCCGCGCTAGGATTGCTGACGCAGAGTATGCGTGCCGGTGGAGAGCTAACGATGCATGTAGTGGCGTAAGTACAAAGCCTTTGACTGCAAGGCGAGAACCGAACTCAAGATCCTCCCATCCGTATTGCGTAAACTCTTCTGAAAAAGAATCAGCTCCAATTAACGCGCGCTTGAGCGATACAAACGAGCCGTAGAAGAAGTGTGATGCATCACATACAGATGCCCCCAGGATTGCGTCGTAATCATTTTGCTGCCCACCATGCATCATCCACTCCATAAACGGCGTAGGCGTGATCCTGGGGTCCCAGACGATGCATCCTAATGCGCCTTGGTGAGCATCTGGGTTCTGATCGTGAAATACAAGATGTTCTTGGAGCGCGCCTTCGCGCAAAATAATATCGTCCCCTAAAAATAAAATCACATCGGCCGTCGATGCTGTAATTCCTGCGTTCCGTGCCTTCGATATTCCTGAGTGGGTCAACGTCATTACTTTGGGTACTTGCCACGGATAGCTCCACGTTTCATTATCGCGATATGGATTTTCAGAACCGTCATCGCAAACAATCAGCCTGACATGCCAACCATCGGGAATTTGCTGAGCTAGTAATGCGGGGATCACATACTGCCGAAGCCGCTGCGCTCCGTTGTATGTTGGAATAACAATATCGCATGTCTTCATAGAGACGTGTGAGATCGCAATAGTGACAGCGATGTTTTACTCCATATGCCACATGCGTGCATACTCGCAATGTACAATGCGAGCGACACAGCAAGGCGTACCCATATGCTACTTCCTGGTAGCAACAGTGCTGCAATTGCAACAGATGCGCACGCACCCAGAATTATAGCCATACTGCTTTTTGCAGGAATCTTCCACGCAATGTACTTCCGAACCATGATGGCCGCAGCCACTGTTGCGGCCACTTCTGTTGCAACCGTTACCCATGCTGCAGCGGAGGCTCCAAATTGAGGGATTAGTACAAGATTTAGGGCAACATTCCCAACCATAAGAGCTGCGTACAATAGCGCGAGAAATTTCTGCTTGCCTAACGCAATTAAACTAAACCCGAAAATATTCCCCAAAAACATAGTGCCAAGCGCGATTGCAAGAATACGGAGCAGTATTTCAGACGCAATAAACGTATCACCTGCCAGTAGTACTACAATTTCTTTTGAAAATACTGTGAGCACTGCAACTATAATCCCTGCACCAGATAACGAGAGCGTGAGGCCTTGCGTAATGAGCTGCTCAACTCTAGCACCCTGGGCTCGTGCAAGAGCAGAGCTGATAGCGGGGAGTAGCAACCCTCCAATCATCGCCGGGAAAAAGAGTCCATTTTCAACCACCTTATACGCCAATGAATACAACCCTACTTCTTCGCTTGTACGCAACCAGGACAACAGCACGGTATCGATCCGAAAATAAATGACATTCAAGATGAGCATGAGGGCAATGGGCCATGACGTGAGCACAATCTGCCACCACATGTGCCTTGAAAATCGTATGCGCAATAACCGTTTCTTGGGTATAGCAAGCATATGAATAATGAACGAGACAGTAAGCCCACTTGTAAACGCACCTGCAACCCACAAGGCGGTTGCATTACTAGGAAATATAAAAAAGACAGCGGCAAGAGCGGCAACTTGCATAAGACGACCCACAACATCACCGAGTGTTGCGCGCCACACACAGCCGTGTGCCTGAAATACGCTCATGAGCAGCTGACTTCCGGATTGGAATATCAAGCCTATGGCAAGTATGGCAAACATTGGTGCGTGCGTGCGTGCCGACGGAAGTATTAGAGATACAACACTGCCGATTCCAAACAATACTACCAGCAGCGTGAGCCTTAGAGATGCGATGTTTGCGATCTTCTCGCTCGGCTCTCCATGGGTGCCTCCCAATTCACGACTCAATGTGAGATACAGCCCGAAATCAGCCGCTAGCTGAAGGATGGCCGCTATTGTGAGAATAAGGGAGTACGCTCCAAACCCTCCTACGCCCAGCATGCGCGTCATGAGCGCCGTTGCAGCAAGTCCGCACGCGAGCGTTACCCCACGCCCGATTGTTGCGATGAGTGCGTTCGAAAAAATTGATTGGCCCATTTAGAGGAATACGGGGCGTACAACCACTCGTCGATCCCGTCCGTCTCCCATACTTTCTGTGCTCACTTCTTTGTGAGCAGCCAATGCGGTGTGGATTGTTCTGCGATCAAGCGCGTTCATGGGGTCAAGCGTAATAGGGCGGCCCGTGCGTTGCGCCTTGCGAGCAACCTCTTCTGCAAGTCCAGATAAGTTTTTTTCGCGACGAGCGCGATATCCATTTACGTCCACCATAATGTGAGTGGTTGCATCCAGATGACGGCGAAGCACACAGCGAATGATATGCTGCAGAGATTCCAAATGAGCCCCCTGCGGGCCAATCAGTGTTCTGCCATTGTCACCTGCCATAATAGAAATTCTAAGTGTTTCAGGAGCGGGGCACTCGCACACCACCTGAACTTCCTCTAGCCCAACAACACTCAAAAGCCTGCGTACATGTTCCGAAATAAGCTGGGCTGCTGGATCTTCCATATGTGTACACCATATGCAAAACCCAAAAAAATATCAAATCCCCGGTGGGTTTTCTTTTAGCTTCAGTGTTTTTTTGACGACAAGCTGCTGCACGATTCCGAAAAGCGTGGAAACAGACCAGTAGAGAGCGAGTGCGGCCGGCAGGCGAAATGAAATAAAGACTGTCATGGCGGGGAATATGTACATCATGTTCTTTTGCATTGACGCCATCATTGCGGCCGTTTCTTCATTTCCTCCTGGCTGGGCTTGAGGCGCAGGAGACAGATACTTCATTTGAATAAATTGGAAGATACCCGCAATAACGCCAAGCAGAAGACTGGGCGTACTTAAATTAATTCCCAAAAAGGTAAAGCTGAGCGCTACGGGATGTGCAACAAAACTATATAGAAAATGGTATGTATCTGGCGTAAGGCCCGTAAAAAATACGCGGTACAACGCAAGAAGCACCGGAAGCTGCACTATAAGGGGCAAACAACCGCTTGCTGGGTTTACCCCAGCCTCTCGGTAAATACGCATTGTTTCTTCTGCATGCTTCGCCTTATCGTCTTTATGCTTCTTCTTTGCATCGTCCAGCTGAGATTGGATTTTCTTCATTTTTTCCTGGTTTTTTTGCATCGCTTTTGCCTGATGCAAAAAGGAAGGCAGGAGGATAAGCCGGACAATAATGGTAACAAAAATAATAGCCCACCCAACACTATGGCCTGGCAATACGTTCGTAATCCCTATCAAGAGGTTTAATAGGGGGCGGAATAAGGCCTCGTTATAGAGAAAAGAAAATATATTCATACAGGGTCATATCCTCCCGCTGAAAATGGGTGACAACGAGCAATTCGTTTCATTCCCATCCATACTCCAAGCATGCCGTGACGTGCTATCGCTTGCGCGGTGTACCGAGAACACGTTGGCTCAAAACGGCAGACTCTCTTGGCTCCAAGAATATAGTGTGCTGCTTGATACCAGGCAATAGGCTTACGTAGAATGTGCTGTTGTAATTGCATGGGCTATATGTGTAGTTATTTCCTCAATGTTTATTGAGCGCGCCTGGGTGTTACTCGCGACTATTACCATATCATACGGATTGCCTTGCATAAGAGGAAGGGCAGATGCTGCCGCGCGAAGCCTGCGCTGGATTCTGTGTCGCCCCACCGCAGATTTATCAACCTTCTTTCCCACAACACAAGAGATTCGGGTATGGGTAGTGAGTGCGGGAATAAGAATATACAGCGTGGCAAAGGGGGTCTGGACGCGCTTTCCCAATCGAATAACCTGCTGGATGTCCGCAGTTTTGGCAAGCCTATGCTTTGGCGAAAGCATTGTTACTTTTTTGGAGAAATCCGCTTACGACCGCGCTTTCGACGACGAGACAAGACAGCAGCATGCTTCTTTAATCTCGAGAGGAAGCCAAATCGGCGAGAACGGCGGCGCTTGCTTGGTTGGTAGGTTCGCTTTGGCATGTGGTTTATAATGAGTCATCCGCGTACGCAAGTCAAGCAATTTTGTTATACACACCTTTTCCACAAAATACCCACACTACCTGTGTACACAACTGTGGATAACCATGATACGATATCGGGTGCATATGAAAGACGACCAGATTTGGAAAGTAGTACTAGATCAGCTTGAGCTTCGAGTGAGCCGTAGCAACTTTCTTACCTGGTTCAGAAACACTTCCATTACAGACCGCGCAGATGGGATGGTCACCATTGAAACAAAAAATCCCTTTGCCCACGTGTGGCTCTCAAAAAAGTATCGCTCTCTTATCCTGGAAACACTCCAGGGCGTTGATACCACGATTGCTGATGTAAAATTCTCCGTTCCATCCCAGACCACAGCTCAACGTGTTGTAAAAAAGAATGTGCGAATCGTTGCACAAAAAAACCAACCACTTCCCACTACAGACAACCAGCAGCCGTCTACACCCACGAGAATCGGGCGCGGAGCGGGCGCGTCATCTTCATCTATTCCACTCAATGCAAAATACACATTTGATACGTTCGTTGTTGGAACAAGCAACGAAATTGCACACGCAGCATGCAGAGCAGTGGCAAACAGGCCAGGAGAAGCTTATAACCCTCTATTTATTTATGGGGGAGTTGGTCTTGGTAAAACACACCTCCTCCAAGCGGTGGGGAATGCAATCCTAGACGCAAATCCATCATTCACCGTCATGTATGTTGCTTCTGAGAAGTTTGCGAATGAATTTGTGGAATCCCTCCAAGAACAAACTACTCAGCAATTCAAAAAACGATATCGTAACGTCGATGTACTTATTATCGACGACGTGCAGTTCTTTGCCGGGAAAGACAAAACCCAAGAAGAATTGTTTTACACCTTTAATTCACTCTATGGGCAAAATAAACAGCTTATCTTAAGCTCAGATCGGCCCCCAAGCGCTATCCCAACACTCCAAGAGCGCCTCTCTTCTCGCCTTGCAGCGGGTATGATCGCCGACATAAAAAAACCAGACTACGAAACACGCCTCGCTATCCTTCAAGAAAAACGAGACTTGCGAGGAGTCCCAATCGATCAAGACGTATTGGTATTTATTGCAAAAAATGTCCAAAGCAACGTACGAGACCTAGAGGGCGCCTTTAATCAAGTTGCGGGGCACTCAGAATTCCATAATGAAAAAGTAACCATCGAACAAACAAAACGAATCCTTAAAGACACCCTTACAAAGCCCCAGCGCAAAACGATTAATGTACAGGAAATCATCGATGCAATTAGCTCTTATTACAACATCTCCCATACCGACCTTTGTGGGAAATCCCGAAAAAAGGAAATAGTACGGCCTCGCCAGGTTGCCATGTACCTCCTTCGCAAAGAAAGCAGCATGTCGTTCCCATCTATTGGGGAACACTTCAGTGGAAGAGACCACACCACAGCAATGCATGCGTGCGAAAAAATAGAGAAGTTAATTGAACAAGACGAAGAGCTATCACAAGAAGTACTTTTTTTACGAGAACGAATCTATGCCTGATGTGGAAGACGCGTGCACAAACGGTGGTAATCTGGGGAATTCCTGGGTATATACCATAATTCATACACACTCGTCCCCAATTCATCCACAGTTTAGCGCTCTTTTATTCACAGGTTTTCCGAGTGGCTCTTGCCTATATAGAGGCGAGAAAACGCCATATCCACAGAAATTTAGCCCTCTATAATAACGTACTACCTTATATTATTATGAAGTTCACGTGCACGCAGGAAAATCTTTTACGAGGCATTTCTCAAACGGCCCCCATTGCGGGGAGGAATTCTCAGCTCCCTATTCTCGCAAATGTTTTGTTACATACACAGCAAAACACCCTTGTTCTTACAAGTACTGATTTAGAGATTGGGGTGCGTACGGTAGTTGGGGGAAAAATGGGAGAAGAGGGTAGTTGTGCTATTTCTGCAAAGAAGTTATTTGAATACGTCCAGCAGCTCCCAAAAACTCATCCAATCACAATAGAAAAGAAAGAGCGGACTGTAATAGTTTCCACAAAGGGGTTTACTGCTCAATTTTCTTCTGCTGATCCGGAAGAATACCCACTCTTACCAGAAAAATCTGCAACAGATGGCATTACTATCTCTTCAACGGTTTTGTGTGAGGCTATTGCAAGTACGTTATTTGCCGCAACTCGAGAAGAAACCAGGCCAGAAATTCGGAGTGTTATATTGTCTTGGAGGGACGGCGGTCTTCATGTGGCCGCAACGGATAGTTTTCGTCTCGCGGAATATACTGCACTTACCCCCTCTGTGCGCGAGGTTTCTGTGCTTTTGCCACTTTCTTCTGCCCAGGAGGTTGCTAGGTTATTTGCTCAGGTTGGAGATGTTACGGTAACACCTCATGAAAATTACGTTTCTTTTGAATCGTCTCATATCGAGGTTACATCTCGCCTTGTAGATGGTGTGTATCCGAAATATGAAGATATTATTCCTACAACACATACAACGGAGGTGCGTATTAATCGCGATGAATTTTCACGAGCGTTAAAAACGATATCAGTTTTTCTTCCCCGAGACTCAAAAAGGGTTTCGTTATCTATTCGTCCGTCCGAGGGTGAGCTTACTGCTCGTGTTGGTGGTGGGGAAAATGGTGAGGGAGAGGTTCGGTGTGAAATTGAGGGAACCGGAGATGATATAGATGTATTGATGAATGTGCAGTATCTTCTTGAGGGTATTGCACATATTGCGGGCGATGTATGTGAGGGGTACTTTTCTGGCAAGCATGAACCGGTTGTTTTTCGTAGGCATAGCAAGGAGGATGCGTACGTGTACGTTGTGATGCCAATCCAGGTTTGAAAAGTGCGTATGAAAGTCTTGTCTGTAAGTATTCATCAATTTCGAAACCTTACCCTTCCTGCACCTATTGCTATACCTTCCGCGCCCCTTGTTGCAGTACTTGCCCCCAATGCAAGTGGAAAAACTAATTTCCTTGAAGCGCTCGTGGTGTTGTTGCGGGGGAAATCGTTCCGTGCTCGTAATGAAGAGTGTGTGGGGTGGGGAAAGGACAATTTTGTTGTTCAGGGGCAAGTTGATTATGGGCATGGAAGTGCCGGGCTTATGGTTGCCTATAATGTGCTAACAAAAGCGGTCCGCATTACAGAAAACAGCGCACCTGTTTCCCCGGTAATGTTTTTTGGGCAGTACCCATTGGTGGTATTTTTACCCGAAGACGCTTTTTTGTTTTCTCGTGGCCCGGTTGGAAGAAGAAATTTTCTTAATACTTCATTGGCAAGTAATAACAACTACCTTGCAAGTGTTGTGCAATATCATCGGGCCCTGCGACAACGGAACGCTGCGCTCAAGCATGCAAAGAGTAGCGCAGAGATTGGGCCGTGGACTGATCTTTTGGTTGAGCATGCTCGCGCAGTCTGGTCTCATAGAACATTATTTACAGACTATCTGGCATCCCAGGTCCCTGCTATATATGAAGCACTTTTTCGTGAGAAGCTCGGGCTTGAGCTTATGTTCGTTCCTGGGGCTGCGAATATGGAATCTTTCCGAGATCTCCTGGATGATTCTTGGAAGTATGAACAACGTTATCGATATACTTTATATGGTCCGCATCGTGATGACTTTGAGGCGAAGGTTGATGGTCGCCCTGTTTCTGCTGTGCTGTCTCGTGGGCAAATGAGAGGGCTTGCCGTTGCGTGTAAGGTGGCTGCTTTTAGCTTTATGAAGCAGCTTTTGGGCCAAGACCCCTTGTTACTTTTTGATGAAGTCTTGAGCGAGTTGGACCCTGATCGTCAAAAGTCTTTGCTGGAGTATATTAGCGCATCTCAGATTATTATGACGTGCAGCCATCTTCCTGATGAAATTAGGGCCAAGAGCGAAACCGCGATCATTGACGTACGTTCGTTTAGTCAGGCATCGTATTAAGGATGGCACTTGAGAATATATCGAAGCTGTTTAGTGAGCGAGTGACGGCTATCTCTGGGAGCGATATTGGCTATGGTATTGAACGTTTTTTGCAGACCGCATTGCGTTCTCAGCGCATTCAGTGCAGGAATGATGGGGGTAGTGGTATTACTATTCGGGCTGGAACTTGCGCGTTAGCGCAAGCAGTTCTGGTGCACGAATATGATCTTCGCCTCTTTGCACAGCGCGAGCTTGGGTGCACAATAGGGAGTATATGCGTTCTGTTGTAGTGGATATTGAAACTGTTGGCGCTGATTTTTCGTCTTTAGACGAATACACGCAACAAGATATTTTGGGGCGCATCCGCGCTGCTGCGGGTACGGCAAAATATGATGAAGAGCTAGCGACCTATATGCAGGATTTACAGTTTTCCCCCCTTATCGGCCAGGTGGTAGTTCTGGGTGTGTATGATGTTGAACGAAAAAGTGGTGTTGTTTCGTTCCAAGCCCCAGGTCAAGAAATTGGAGAGATTGTTGATGGCGACATGACGTATAAGCAGAGGAATGAAAAAAGTATGCTGGAAGCTTTTTGGGGCGGGATTGGAGAATATGACCAATGCATTACGTTCAATGGGCGCGGCTTTGATATTCCGTATCTTATTGCTCGCTCAGGTGCGAACGGGGTTCATATAACCCGAGACCTTATGAGTAATCGTTTTAATAACAAGTCGTGGGGCGGGATTGTGCACGTTGATTTACTAGATCAGCTTTCCTATTATGGGGCTGTTCGTAGGGCGGGGAGTTTGCATCTATGGACACAGGCGATGGGTATTGAAAGCCCGAAGGGTGGAGATATCTCGGGAAAAGAAGTTGGTACTGCGTACAAAGATGGCAGGGGCCTTGATATTGCTCGGTATAATGCGAGGGATCTTATTGCTACCACAAAGCTATACGAGCGCTGGAGGCAGTTTATGCAGCCACGCTAAAAGAGCTTTTAGCTGCATTAGCTTCGTTAGCTTATAGATTTACTTAATTATTATAGTCTTTCGTTCGGATTCAGCCGTGTTGCCTGTTTTGTCGTACGCAACGGCGTATATGGTGTATGTGCCTGAGCCGGGAGCATCTTGCCACTTTGTATCGTACCTATTATTGCCGGTAGGGGAAGAAACTCGTGCAATTCGTTTTGTTCCTTCGCTTCCTTCTTTTGTGTATAGAATGTCTACCAGTGTAATGCCGCTCGTGTCTGTGGCGGTAGTTTTAATTTCAAGCGGGAAAGATGTTGCTGCTATGGTCGCGTTATTAGCAGGTGTATGTAGGGTTACTTTTGGAGCCGAGGAGTCTGGATTGATAATGAATGTGCGATGAGCTGTTCCGATAAGACTGTTTTCGGTGATTGCTTGAATGAGTAATGTTTTTCTTCCAGAAAAAGAAGGGGGAAATGAGAAGGCCGCTTCGTATGAATCGTTGGGCCCTCGGGATGCGATTTCCTGGTTATCTAGCAGGAAGCGAACAGTCTTAATGGGATGAGGTGAGTCTATCTCTGCGCGCACAGTAACAGGGCTTTCTTTTAGCACTGTTCCTTCGGGTGATGTGATTTTAACTTTTGGCAGTTCATCGCTGCTCCCAATGTTGCATGAAGGCGTTGGGAGTGACGATACGTACATCGGTTCATTTATATCATCCTTCTTTTCTTTGGCATGCTTTTCTCTCCATGCTGCTGTGGCAGCTTCCCAATGCACAAACTGCGGGTCTGCCTCGGCTCGGGCAGGGGGAGGGCCGTTGGGGTCTCCTTTGCGCGTATAGAAGAGGATGCTTCGAAGTTCTTTAAACGTGCGGATTTGCCCAGAATCAATAGGACAATCAATTGTGTAGAGCGTTTGTGTCTCTGGGACCCACTTTCCCTTTACCTCGGGTAGTGCGCCGCCAATGATGGGGTGTGCTGCAGGGGGGAGGACTTCAGGCGCCGTGAATCGCTCAATGGGCGTCTTTTCTAGGGCGCGTTTCATAAATTCGTTCCAAATTGGAGCGGCGGTATGTGCTCCTGCAGATTTTCCGTTCATAGGCGAATTGTCATTGTTCCCAGTCCACACCCCTGTTACTAAAGATGGGGTATAGCCTACCGTCCACCCATCTCGAAAGTCTTGAGTTGTACCCGTCTTGGCGGCGGAGGGTCGTATCCCTAGCGTTAATGCGCTATTGCTTCCAAATACAGCTGCGCGAGCACTGTTGTCTGCTAAGACATCGGTTGTCATGCGGGCGGTCTGGGGTTCGAGTGCAATTTCTCCTGTCTTTGGAGGTTCTTTGGATACGTCAAAGAGGGTTTCTTTTCCGTGCTCAACCTTCAAGATAGCTCTTGAAGGAAAGCGGACACCCTCGTTTGCGAATACCCCGTAGGCGCTTGTTAGGTCTAGGAGTCGTACTTCGCCACCACCTAACACGAGCGAAAGTCCATATCGGTCGGGATCGGTAAGGGTCGCAAGCCCCATTTTTTGTGCAAGCTCAACTGCATATTTTACGCCTGCTAAGTATAGCGTTTGAACGGCAGGAATGTTGTACGAGCTTGCAAGCGCTTGGCGCATGCTCACGGGCCCGTGTTGCTGCAAGTCGTAGTTTTTTGGTATGTACCCTTGTCCAAAGTCTGTTTCCGCATCTACGAGAATTGTTTCTGGCCGGTAGCCTTTTTGGAACGCCGCGGCGTATACGAACGGCTTAATAGAGGAGCCTGGCGATCGTTTTCTTATAGAAACATTCACATTTCCATCGATGTCAGCATCAAAATAATCTATTGAACCAACCATGCTTAACACATCTCCATTTTTCGGATTCATTGCAACTAGCGATGCATTCTTGGCGCCCCCAACCTTTAGACGATCTCGATACTTCTTTAATGTTTCTTCTGCAATGAGCTGCAGGTTCATGTCGAGCGTCGTTATGACTTTGAGGCCACCCTGGTCTACTACTCGTTCTCCGTATTCTTCATCCAGAAGTTCTTTAATATAAAAGACGAAATGAGGAGCCTGAATATTTTCTGATGCCTTCTGGAATACAAGCGATTCTCCCTTAGCTCTATCCGCTTCTTCGGGTGTAATCATTGCGAGGTCTTTCATGCGTCCAATGACATATTCTTGGCGCGTTTTTAGGTCTTCCTGGTGAGAGCCATAGGGTGAATAGTAGGTGGGTGCCTGCACCATTGCTGCGAGGGTTGCCGACTGAGCGATATTCAAGTTTTTTGCAGATGTGCCAAAAAATGTTTGTGCTGCAGCCTCTACGCCATGAGATCTGCTTCCATACGGGATTGTATTTAAGTACATTTCCAAAATTTGGTCTTTGGTAAACCGTTGCTCCAGCTCAATAGCAAGCACCCACTCTTTCACCTTGCGTTGAATCGTTCGTTCCGGTGATAAGATTGAATTTTTTATGAGCTGTTGGGTAATTGTTGAACCTCCCTGCGCGCGTTGGCCGCTTAAGGGCTTGAGGATAATTCCACGAAGAATTCCAGAGATTGCAATTCCATTATGCTCATAAAACTTGTCGTCCTCTGCGGCAAGTGTTGCTTTAATTAGTAGGGGGGACATGTCGGCAAGATCAACGCGCGTGAGCTTTGCCTCTCCGATCTCGTACAATAAATGTGTTCCTGTATAATCGTATATTTTTGTGGACTCATTTATGGGGTTTTGTTGAATATTGCTCGGGTCGGGCAAGTCGCGGCTCCACCATAGCACGGTGGCTGCTGATATGAGAAGGCCAATTCCGGCTACGGTGAGTATTGCCGGAATAGCGCGGCGCGATAAAAGTCGTTGGCCGATGATAGCCGCAATCCGGGGTTGCCTATGGTAGCGTCGAGTTGGCATAGTGTGCTAAGTATATCACGTACGACGCAGCTTACCGGGATTTACAAGAAACCCCCTCAAGTCTCGCCTTCCTAAAATCATGTCATATTTCATGTGGGATCTATCTACCATAGAAGCCTCCGTTTTGATGTTTTTGTTGCGAATGCTCATAGAAAGCGCGATTACTGGCCTTGTTTGTGTGCCTAGTGCCCCTCGCACACCCTTATGAACAATAACTGGTTTATCGATTCCGATTTTTTTTGCAACACCTTCATCAATGGTCGTTCGGTATGCTCCCGTATCTACTTTTGCCAGCAAAGAGTGTTGTTGCCCATCTTGGTCAAAAATAATAACCTTCTCTTCGATGCTTAAGACTGTGTGGCCGGAAACCTCCTCAATTTCGTGCTCAAGCTCTTCGCCGAATAGGTTTTTTGCCAGCTGAATTTTTTTCTCGATACTTTTTGTTGTGAGGCCTTCTACTCGATTGAGGCGTGACTTTAGTGGGGCAAGGTTGGCAAATTGAATATCGAGCCCTGGCCGCGCGTTTACTTCAAGTACAAGCGGGCCATCTTCTCGGTCGATTGCAATGTCCACTCCGACGTAATTGAGTCCGCAGGCTGAAGAGGCACGGCTTGCGAGGAGAAGGATGTCATTCCAAAATGGAATGTGAATGCCAGCAAGAGCGAGCCGTGTATGGGGGGCTGCTGAAATGAGGCGATGGTGCAGGATTGCGGTTGTAGTAGTTCCGAGTGATAAGTCTATTCCCACTCCAATTCCACCCATGTGCAAGTTTGCTTTGCCTTCGGATTCCTCGGTAGGCAGGCGTAGCATTGCCATTACGGGCACTTGGTTGTATACGATAACGCGAATATCGGGAATTCCTTTTACGCTATATGGCTTTAGGTCGGCATGTATTTTGACCCTTTGTTCAAAAAACGCCGTATCAGGAACGCTGCTCTTCGAGAAGTTTCCGTCTAGAATATCCATAATATGTTCTCGTAAATCGGGGATAAATACCTCGTCTCTGCTCGCTTTTACCCAGTTTCCTTGCTTGTTCCGTCCAAAAATGACGACAATACCACCTCCGCCTGACGAGGATGTTGGTTTTAATACAAACGAAGAGGGGAGGCGTGTCCATCTAAAGTGTTTCAATTCAGAGCGATTCTTAATCACGGAAAAAAGGCGAGGAGTTGCCAGCCCTGCTTTCTGGAGCGCCTTTTTTGTTGCCAGTTTATTGTTTGCGAGTCGGATGGATGCCGGAGAGTTTGATTTTCGGATGTAGTCGATCATTCGAGCATTCATGCCCAGAATATCTCCCCAGCCTTTATGTATAAATGGTGCCATATGGCTTCACGCTCTATTGCATGTATCGAAGAAGTCTCCGAAACCGGATATATTCGGTAAGGCGCAGCCCAGTCCATCGCCCTAGAAGAATGTTGAGAGGAATTGCTAATAGCACTATCTCGGGATACGAAACAAATAGTGTTCGTAAGAGTTGCCAGCTTACGATGAAGTAGCACCCGATAGATAGTCCGAGAGTCCACGCAGTTACTGTGAGGGCGCTTTTTGCCCCAGCTTTAAATTGGAGTGCGATAAATTCTTCTGCCAGAAGGGCGAGAATTAATATTGGAAAAATAGAGAACGATGCAAGCGCTGTGTTGTCCGTTGCAGCGCCGAGCCCAAACACCAACAGGATTGCAAGACTGGCTCCGGTTAGTACGAGCGCCATGCGAGGCAGGTATAACAGATGAAACTGGCGCATAAGCAGGCGAGTAATAGTTCCAGATGCTAGAATTGCGGAAAATATAATGAGTCCATACGGAAGCCCCAGTACGAGGAAGCTTAGCGTTGTCATTGCTGGTGTTACAATTCCAAACGCCTTCATTCCGACTACCTGGCGCGAGAATGAAAGAATGGTCGCGATAACTGGGAGCATGAGTATCAGTGTTACGCTGTTGATCGGTACCCCTTTGTTCACAAGATAGTTAATGCCGAATGACATAAAATTGGTAATTCCGATATCTCGAATAGTTCGTGCTGAAAATTCTCCCAATAAACGATGTCCCATCGCAGATCCTACGATTTTTTGCTTTGCCTCTTCTGGTGACAGAGGCTTGAGGAGTACATCGAGCGCTTGGGGTTTTGAGAGGAGGATATAGCTTGGGTGCAGTTGATTGAACGCAGACTGCGCCGCAGGCGCCAGTACGCCAAAGGGGGTGTCTGAAAGCATGATAATTCCCTTCTCTGTAATTGAGAGATCTTCAGGAGAGGTGTCGCTTGCCTGTTTGATGTGCTGGGCAAACTTAGAGAGGACGTTTGAGCCCACGCTACCGGACGTTTGAATGATAATAATAGGGGATTTCTGAATTGCCTCTCTGGCTTCAATGAGTTGGTTTGTAAGGAGCTGTTCTGTTACAACCTCTGTTCCTCCTGGAGCCGCCCGTAGCACTACGAGAAAAAGATCTTCTTGGGATGCTCGTTCCTTTTTTGCGGCTACCTGATCTTCGGGGAGTGACTCATCCGCTAGGAGTAGTGCGACATTGCTAAATACCTGAACTTGTCCGGTATCTTCCAGTACATCCCCTTCCTCAGTAATTAGGGAAAGTCGAATACTATACTTGCCTGGGCGCTCATACGTATGCCGAACAGCGTCACCTGTTGTTCGGGTCCCATCTCCAAAGTTCCATACAACCTCTTTAATATGAGAATCGGGAGGCAAGATAAATTCTCCCATTGAAAAATCATTTGATTTTCCAATAAAGGATTGCTCAGACCCTTGCTTGATTTGGACTGTTGGATCTCGTTCTTCTTGCCCAAAGGCGCTAAGAGGAAAAACTAGTAGCAGCGTTAGGAGGGTTGGGATGTATACATGATATTTCATAGTTGTGGTTATTATACTGTCGCACACAATGCGGCCGCTAGTGCATCGGCGGCGTCGTCCGGTTGGGGGACTTGAGTAAGATGGAGTTGTAGGGTTACTGCTTGCTGCATTTGTTCTTTTGATGCCGCTCCGTATCCGGTTAAGCGAGACTTTATTTGGAGTGGTGTTAGTGATTGGATGCTAATGTGGCGTGATGCAAGGATGTGAAGGAGTATTCCACGAACATGGGCCGTGACCATGGCAGTTTTTTTGTTATTTCCGAAGAAGATTTCTTCTACCACGGCAATATCGGGGTGTGTATCGTCAATAATCTGATTCACATCGTTTGCGATGGTTAGGAGCCTTTCTTCCAGTGAGTAGATAGGGAGTGTTGTAATACATCCGCATCGAATAAAAGTTGCCGTAGCTGATGTATCTACTACTCCATAACCAGTCCGGGCAATTCCCGGATCCAGCCCTAGAATGATCATAGCGCTATTGTATGGTATTAGGGGCGTCTTGCACAGTGCGGCAAGGGCCAAATACGGCCGTGTTACCTAGCAAGAATACTGTATCTGTAATGGAAGTATTTGCCCCAGCTTCGCAGCTTATGCCCGGAGATGCATGGTGGAATATTGTATTGCTGATGGTCCCATTACTTTTGTCCGCAAAGAAGATGCCGCTCCATGTACGATTTTCTTCGCGCAGTTCATTTGTGATGAAATTAATGGGATGTTGCTTTGTGCCTTCTGCTAGTAGAGTTCCTTCTACTATAAGAGAAGCGTACTCATTTGCAGCAATCGTTGTGCCCGGCTCAATTACAAGTTCGCTATCTTGTTCAATTGTTGTTGTATCTCCCAATATAGCAACTCCTGTAGCAGGTCCTATGTGAAGTTTTCCGGTGATGTGTGTCGGCAAGTGGTGCCCTGCGGGAAATGCTGGGGTGTGAAAATTGGGCTTACGGTCACGAATAACTGTAATAAGCGGTTCATGTAAACGAAAATTGGAGTCGTATATATGTATGCCGACTACAATAATGCAGACAGCTACTATCCCTATGGCGATGCGAATATTCATAGTTCTATATATTAGCGCCATCATACCATACGGCTATTTTGCGCAAGAAGCTGTAGACATGAGAAGGATAAGTGTCGAGGAGAAGCGTCGTGTCGCCTTGCGGCGTTACCACACAACCCGATCTGGGCCCAGACCCCACAAAAGCAATGTCTACAGTGTCTTACGCAAAAGAACTATCTACTCTAGCGCATAGGGCAACTATATGCAAGTATGATAGGTATATGGCTATTGAGGAGGCAAAAACCAGTATCGTCGCAGGTGTAAGAGTTGCTGAGGACGAAACGCTCGATACTACCTTGCGTCCAAAGCTCCTTGCGGAGTTTACTGGCCAGGAACATCTCAAGAAAAGTCTGCAAGTTTTTTTAGAAGCAGCCAAGCAACGAGGAGAAGCATTAGAGCATGTGCTGCTTGCTGGCCCCCCTGGGCTTGGGAAGACAAGTTTGGCATACATTATTGCGCGTGAGTTATCGTCGAGTATTCGGGTAACGGCAGGGCCGGTGCTTACAAAGGTTGCGGACCTTGCCGCTATTCTGACTAATTTGCAGGAAGGCGACGTTTTGTTTATTGATGAGATTCATAGATTAAGCAGATCGATTGAAGAGGTACTCTACCCTGCAATGGAGAGTTACGCTCTTGATTTAGTGGTAGGGCAGGGGCCGGGAGCGAAAACGCTACGAATTGATCTTCCGCAATTTACACTCGTAGGCGCAACAACTCGGGTAGGTATGCTCGGAGCACCGCTTAGGGATAGGTTTGGAATGACGTATCGGCTTGATTTTTACGATATAGATGATATGAAAACCATAGTATCCCGCTCTGCGGACCTGTTGGGACTATCTATTACAGACGATGCGCTACTAGAGATTGCTCAGCGCTGTAGGAGGACACCGCGCATTGGTAACAGGCTTTTAAAGCGCGTGCGAGACGTTGCGCAGGTGGGTAGCCACAGCGCTGTTACGGTTGATGTTGTGCAGCAAACACTCGCTCTTCTCAACATAGACCCAATGGGGCTTGATGCATCGGATAGGATGGTGCTTACAACGCTTATTGATAAATTTCATGGGGGGCCGGTTGGCCTCTCGACGCTGGCTATGGTGTGTGCTGAGGAGGAGCGAACCATAGAGGATGTTATTGAGCCATTTCTGATCCAGTGTGGCTTTCTGGTTCGAACCCCCAGGGGCCGTGAAGTGACGCCAGAAGGATATGCGCACATGGATCGCTAATGCAGTTACGGTATCCCGTTTAGGTTTTTTCGCGGCCTGTATTTGGTTCCTGGGTACCGGTAGGCCGGGAGTAGCAATACTTTTTTTTGTTGTTGCTTGGGGGCTTGATGCTATTGATGGCGCAATTGCGCGGCGTCTTGGGCAAGCAACTATACTCGGTTCACAGCTCGACAAGGCTATAGACCGAATTATTATCATCGGGTCGGTAGTATTTCTGTTGCGTTACGAATATCTTCCCACAATGGCGGTATTTCTTCTAGTAAAAGATGTCGGGCTCTCTATTGCTCTGAGCGTTAAGCCTACAAGCAAACCATTTCCTTCTGCAGGGAATCTTGGAAAGATAACCAGCCTACTTCAGGGGGCTGGTATTCTGTGGCTGTTCTTTGGGCTTCCAGGGCAAGTAGCCATCGTTACTGGTATTGGCCTTTTGGGCGGGTATGTTGCGGTCGACTACTTGCGGAAATTATGATGTATCGCCATACAACACTTTTTGTAATACTCATCACATTTCTTACTTTTAACGTCCTATTCTTCTCTGTATCAAGCGCTGAAGAGGATTATTCTGCAGATGTTCATATTACAGAATTTATTCCTAATCCCGTTGGGGATGATAGTGAGCTGGAATTTATAGAACTCTATAATGGCTCTGATTTTGACGTGGATCTTTCAGAGTGGGTTGTTGATACGGGGGGAAGTGCACGCTTCATTATAGAGAGTGGGACTATTCTTGGTGCACAAAGTTTTCTTACATTTTATAGTGCTGATAAAAATATTGCGCTTACGAATTCGGGCGATCATATCCAATTCATCCGCCCAAATGCCGTAGTGCAAGACGATATAGTATATACATCAAGTATCGAGGGGCATTCATATATTCGACTAGATACTGGTATATATGGTGGCAGTGCAACGCCAACTCCGAATAGTGCCAATACACCATTACCAACACCGACAGTAACTCCGACACCGACCCCCACTATTGCACCGACACCGACATTGTCTGAATCCCCAACTCCGATCCTATATTCAACAGAAGTTCATGTATCAGAATTTTTACCGAGTCCGGAGGGGGATGATGGTGAGCTAGAATTTATAGAACTTCATAATTCGTCTACATCTGAAATTGATATTTCTGGTTGGATTATTGATACGGGGCCTACGTCTCGATTTACGATTGCGCCAGGCACAGTAATTGCCCCTGGTTTGTATGTGGTATTTTTCAGTTCCTTATACGATATATCATTGAGCAACTCTAGTGATCATATACAGCTTGTCAGGCCCGATGGAGTTGTTCAGGATGATATTTCGTATACAGAAACCAAAGAGGGGCACTCGTATAATCGGTCTGACGCTGGCGCCTATGACCAAAGTTTTACGCCTACTGCCAATGCAGCTAATACGATTACTGCATCACCAACCCCAACCCCCAAGCCAACGGCAACTGCTTCGCCGAAATCAGAAGAAAGTACTATCACATATGAATATTCATCACTTCTCGTGATTAATGAACTTTTACCAAATCCAGAAGGATCTGACGAAGAATATGAGTATATTGAGATCAAGAATTTAGATACAAAGACAGTGCGACTTGCAGGTTGGACGCTCGACGACGCGGTAAAAGGTTCCGCTTTTCATTTTACTGACGAAAGTATTCTTGCTGGGAAAATACTTGTTTTTGAGCGAAAGAAGACAAAAATTGCGCTTAATAATGACACTGATACTGTCTCGCTTATTAATCCAAAAGGGAAGGTTATTTCTACTGTCGTATACAGTAAAGTAGTTCCTGAGGGCCAGTCATGGAATCGGGCGGTAGATGGCGCATATGCTTGGAGCGAAACACTCACCCCTGGCAGAGAGAATACTATAGTTGTTCTTAAAAAAGCATCGCCCACACCTAAGCCAAAGAAACCTAAGGTTGTTGCAGTCAAGAAAAAAGCTTCTGCGAGTCCCCAAGCATCTGCATTAAGGGCGCCAAGCGTTCTTGCTGCTCGTGATGAAAAACTTCCTTGGACTGAAACAGTTTCTCGTACGGTAGTATACCCGCCCAATGAGACGCTGCCTGCTACTGGGAAGCAGCGCCTTTTTGTCTTATTTGGAGCAACGGCGGCATTTGCACAGCTTGCATCCGGTATTTCTCGTAAAGAGCGTATCTGGCGGATGTGATCAAATCGTTGTACGCTTGAAGCCATTCCTATGAAAAAAGTTGTTGTATTAGGGGGCGGCAACGGAACATCGCGTCTTCTGCAGGCCCTTCTCCCATTGCTACACGACAAGTCTCTTTCGTCGCTGCATGCCCTTATCCATATGGCAGATGATGGTGGTTCTACGGGGAGGCTTCGGCAACAGTACGCGGTAGGCGCAATGGGTGACCTTACAAAATGCTTGCTTGCCCTAAGTGCACTACGTGGCGATATTCGGGGCGATGAATTTTTACAAGCGCTCGAGTACCGATTTGCAGATGGGGATTTTCAGGGGCACACGTTACGAAACGCTCTTTTAGCAGCCCTTGAACTCACGTCTTCCGATATTGATGCTGCTATCGCAACATTTGCTCGAGTTCTGCAGGTTCCGAAATTTACTGGCGTAATACCCACAACCCTAGAAGCTCTTACGCAACAAGTGGCAATTGTGCAGAATGGAGATCAAAAGATACTGGGCCGAGGACAGCATTTTATCTCTTGGAATGTAAATGTTCAGGAAGACCCCTCGTGGAAACCTGAGGATATTCGTGTTGGGTTTGAAGAAGCGGATGTGCCGCTTAATCCGCGCGCAAAGAAGGCGCTTGAGGTTGCAACCCATATTATTATTGCTCCTGGCCATACGTATGGCTCTATACTTCCGACGCTTGCGTCGCTGGGACTTGATAACCCGGAAGTGTTGATGCACAGCCGCGCACATATTACGGTTGTAATGACACTTCTTACAACGCCCCTGCATACCGTGGGTTGGACAGGAGAGGATTTTGTTCGTGTGTACGAATCATACTTAAAGCGGCCTGTTGATGTGGTTATTGCAAACACGGGTCGCGTTCCTATTGAGCTTGTTCCGGGACAAGCCTGGGTAGATTTCTCTGAGGGTGACCATTTATATGCTCTGGAACGTGTTGATGCTGTTCGTAAGCTGGATGTTGTACAGCAGGCACATGACGTAGTTCCTCGGCCAGTCCTGGTCCACGATCAAGCGCAAATGGAAGGGATTTTTAGGAGGCTCTATGGTGTTTGACCCTGTTATTTCTGAGTCTGAGAGACAGCAAGAGTTAACTGCCAAGCTGGCAACTTTTTCCCAGGGCCAAGAAGAGCGGCTTGCAAGCGTAAAAGCAGAGCAATTGGGGTTGCCATATATTAATTTGGTTGTATTTCCGATTGATTCTGATGTACTTGAGCGCATTTCAAAACAAGATGCGCAAGCGGCGCAAGTTGCTCTGTTTTATAAACAGGGGGCCGATATACGAGTGGGGGCTGTAGACCCTCAATCCGCGGGTGCTCAAGAGGTTGCAAAGAAAGTGGAGCAGACAATGGGGTATGTGCCCCATATGTACGTAGTTTCTAACCGTAGTATTGCTGCTGCCCTTGCCAGATATCGTAGAGATGCCGCTCTAGATACAGCCCCGCAAGATGAGCTTAAGATCGGCCAAAAAGAGGCTGATGCATTTGCGACAGAACTCAAGAACCTGCAAGACTTAGGCTTACGCATTACAAGTATGCCCCCAACGGAAATATTAAGCGCTATTGTTATTAGTGCTGTTCGGCTTAGAGCGTCAGACATTCACGTTGAACCGAAAGAAAAAGAGGCTCGGTTGCGCTTTCGTATCGATGGAGTGCTGCAGGATGTTGCTACGTTTGATCGCCAAGGATGGGCACTGATTTTATCCCGCGTAAAAGTTATGGCCCGCCTCAAGCTCAACGTGCGGGATGTACCGCAAGATGGTAGCTTTGTACTTCGTATTGGAGATGAAACTTACGACATGCGTTTATCTACGCTCCCGGGTGGTACTGGTGAAAATATTGTAATCCGTCTTTTGGATAGGAGGGCGGAAGCTGCCGAGATTGCTGCGCTGGGTATGAAGCCGCGAGACTTGGATGTGGTAATGCGAGAGTTGAAGCGTGTAAACGGGATGATCTTGATTACCGGGCCTACTGGTTCGGGTAAAACTACAACGCTCGCATCATTTTTGCGTGAAGTTAATAATGCAGAGTTAAAAATTATTACATTGGAGGATCCTATTGAGTATCGAATTCCTGGAGTAGAGCAAACGCAGGTTGATGCGGATGCGGGGTATTCGTTTGCAATCGGGCTTCGTTCAATCCTTCGGCAAGATCCAGATATGATTATGGTTGGTGAAATGCGTGACGTTGAAACTGCAGAAACTGCCGTACATGCTGCCCTTACGGGCCATTTGGTGTTTTCTACCCTTCACACAAACGATGCGGCAGGAGCAATTCCTCGTCTTGTGGATATGGGCATTAAGCCATACGTGCTCGCGCCATCTCTGAACCTTGTAATTGCTCAGCGCTTAGTGCGTGTGCTATGCCCCTCGTGCGCACAAGAATATGAACCCGACGAAACAGTGCGTACTAGGATTATCGCAGCAATGAAGGGTGTGCGAGAAGATATTTTTAATCCGAATATTTTGCAAGATGCTTCTCTTCGGTTTGCCCGTGCAGTGGGGTGCGGTGCATGTGCGAATACGGGGTATCGTGGCCGGTTGGGTGCATTCGAGATATTTCCAGTGCAAGATACTATGAAAGAATTGATTCTTTCTGGGGCAAGTAGCCAAGACATTCAGCGCGTCGCTTTGGAAGGCGGTATGACGACAATTGCGCAAGACGGGTATTTAAAGGTTATAGACCGTAAAACAACTCTTGAGGAAGTAGAGCGAGTCTCGCAAGAATAAGCTATCCGCGTACAATTGGCAGGATGCTGCGCACTTGTTGCACTGCTTTTTCTTCAGCCTCTGTAAGCGAACTTGCGGGAACCGAGAACGTTAATATGCTGTTTTCTTTTTTTGCAATAAGTTGCTCCTGAATTTCTTTGCTTCGTTTTGTGAGCCCTTTTCCAAGGGATAAATGCACACTGTATTGTTTTTCGGCATTTTCATACAAAATAAAGGCAGCGTTATATCCTGAAATGTTGTTTGTAAGTTCGCGCATAACGGCTGGAATATCCTCCTGGCTTGCCGCGCTCTCTTTGCAGTCTAGGTCGCGTAAAATACTCCAAAACAGTTGGCCGTGTTCATCGTTTCGAAGGCGTGCATATGTTCGGCCGGCTAATTTGAGGAGAGGGAGGGGTTTTGTTTTTACGAGGTGTTGAATCACGGTGTCTGTGCGCGCATCTTTATCCATGAGTTCTGCCGATAGCTGGAATGCGTGGGGAGTAGTGGACGGCTTTTGGAATGATTCTGTTGCGCTTACGATTCCTGCATACAATGACGTTGCTACGTCCGAATCAATATATTCAGCGTTTAAGGCCAAGATTAATTCGTGCGTTATTTCTGAAATAGACGAAGCAGTAATATCTACAACGTTAATTGTTCCAAAGTGTTCGTTGGTCGGCTTATTATCGATGTTGATAACAGGGGTGTTGTAAAAGAAGTCTGCATGGTTTGTGAACAGGTCCCCAACTTCTGCTAAGTCGGATGCTCCAAAAATCACAACGCAATCATACGGCAGTTGCCGTACGTGTGTTTCTACGAGGTCTGCTGTTATTTCTGCGCCTTCATGCAGTAGAAGGTGGATGCGAGTGCCTCCTTTTAACTCTTGAGGCCGTACATCGGCTAATTGGGCCGTTCCTGCAATATCAATGATAATACCCGGCCTCATTTGCGGGCTCGTTTTAACTTGAGACGACCCGGGTAAAAACTGCAGTTCTTGGGGTACGTGCATTGGGCTTACGGCGTGTACTTCTTTTCCTGGCTCTTTAGATAACGCGAGACTCAGCGCCATCATGGATGAAAATGCATCAATGGAGTGTTTTTCTGGCACGAGCAATAGCACGGGGGAGGATTTGGTAAGTAGCGCTGCTACTTGTTTGGTTTCAGGGAGGCTCATAAGAAATCTTTTCATCCTATCCCGTACTTGGAATAAAGGAAACAGTGCATATGTGGAAATGTATGGCGTTGCCATGTAGGATAGCTCTATGAACGCAAATTCCCTTATTGGGATACATCAAATACAGACTCTTGAGCAGCTATCTGCGCTTGCGGGGAGGCTTGCTTACGAGTTGCGGGCTGGTGACGTCATTCTGTTTTCCGGAAATTTGGGGGCAGGGAAGACGACCTTTACGCAATTTCTGGGTAAATCACTTGGGGTTGAAGGAAAGATTACTTCGCCTACATATACGCTTGTTGGTGAATATCCGATTATTGGCAATCCCAATATCGCTACGCTTATCCATATGGATTTGTACAGGATGGGAGAGGCGGAAAAGAAACTGCCCTTGAACAACGAATATATTCAAGAAGTTATTGATACTGCTGCCCTAAGCAAAGCAGTTGTTGTTATTGAGTGGGCAGAAAAACTAGCGTATGTGCCAGTATCACGATGCTGGAAGATATTCATTGAACCAGGAGATACTACCAGAGCCCGCATCGTTACAATCAATAAGGTACAATAGACCGTATGGCAAAACAGCAAAAATTGGCGATTATTGATGCCCATGCGTTAATTCACCGCGCGTATCATGCATTACCCCCTATGAGCACGCCCGAAGGCATGCCAACCAATGCTGCATATGGGTTTACGGCTATGTTGCTCAAGATGATAAGCCAGCTCAAGCCAACCCATGTGGTTGCTGCCTTTGATATGAAAGGGCCCACGTTTCGTCATGAAGAATATGCGGAGTATAAGGCACATCGAAAGGCGCCTGCGGATGACTTAATTCCGCAATTTGAACTTGTTCGGGAGATTGTTCGCACGTTTTCAATCCCTGTTCTTGAAATGAAGGGATTTGAGGCTGACGATATAATAGGCACTGTTGCAAAGCGGTTTGCGGGAGTTATGCCAATCGTCATTATTACAGGTGATAATGATACACTCCAGCTTGTTACCGATACTACGTCGGTATTTTCTCTTAAAAAGGGAATAACAGACACTATCTCGTATACGCCCGAGGTTGTGCGCGAAGTGTGGGGCTTTGAACCAAAATATGTTCCCGATTATAAGGGGCTTGCGGGGGACGCATCCGATAATATTAAAGGAGTGGCGGGAATTGGTGCTAAAACTGCGAAAGATTTAGTTTCGCAGTATGGATCATTGGAAGATATTATTGCGCACATGGCAGAGTTGCCTTCGCGTGTTCAAAAGCGTTTACAAGGCAATGAGGCTGATGCGTTTAGTTCTCGTAAGCTGGCCACGATACATTGCGAAGTTCCAGTAGAATTTAATTTGGAAGATGCCGTATGTAAAGAATACGATATGACGCGTGTGCGCACACTATTTCAGAAGCTAGAATTTCGGACGCTTCTAGCTCGTTTGCCTCAAAGTAATGAGGGTATGCAGCCAACACTCGATTTTGGAAAAAAGGAGGCCATTGTAATGCCAGATAATTATGCAATTGCGGTGTCGGATGCGCAGCAGGAGGCATTGCGGCGGCAGCTTTCGGGTGCGGATCTTGTATCGTTTGATACGGAAACAGATGGGCTTGGTGGACGAAATAGTCTTATTATAGGTATGAGTTTTGCCATTCATGAGAAAGACGCAACGATGCGTGCGTGGTATGTACCCATAGATACGGAAGGGGTAAGGCTATGGAAAGATTTTTTTGAAGACCCCAAGATTCATAAAACAGGACATAACCTCAAGTACGATATTGAAGTACTGATGCAATCAGGAATTACGTTGCAGGGGATTGTCTTTGATAGCATGCTTGCAAGTTATCTGTTGCGCTCCGGAAGCCGCAGTCATGGCCTAGACGATTTGGCGCAAGAAAAGCTGGATTACACCCCTATTCCTATTACAGACCTTATTGGCTCTGGGAAAAATCAGAAAAGCATGCGGGAGGTGCCGCTTGAAGCACTCGCTCGGTATGCGTGCGAAGATGCGGAGGTCGCACTTCGACTCCACGATCTCTTCTTGCCAGAATTGCGCCAAGAAAAATTGCTCGATGTTTTATTGCATATTGAGCTGCCGCTATTCCCCGTGCTTGCCCATATGGAAACAACGGGGGTGGCACTTGACCGAGCTGTTCTGAAAAGAATGAGCACTAAAATTGAACAGAGGATTTTTGAGATTGAACAACAGATATATTCGGCCGCAGGCGAAACATTTAATATTAATTCACCAAAGCAGCTGCGGGTTATTTTGTTTGAGCGCTTACTGTTGCCGACTGTTGGTATTAAAAAAACGCAGACGGGGTACTCTACTGCAGCGGATGAACTGGAGAAGCTCCAGGGTACTCATCCTATTATTCCGCTCATGAGTGAATATCGCGAGCTCTCTAAGCTTAAGAATACCTATTTGGACGCACTTCCAGACCTTATTGATGAAAAAACAGGGCGAATTTATGCATCATTTAATCAGACTATTGCGGCAACGGGGCGCTTATCTGCTACGAATCCAAATTTACAAAATATCCCGGTGCGTACAGAGTTGGGCCGTGAAATTCGAGAAGCATTTGTTGCGCGAGACGGGTATATGTTTGTACAAGCAGACTATTCCCAACTTGAGCTTCGTATTGCTGCCCATATGGCGCATGATTCGAAGTTATTGTTTGCGTTCCGGGCAGGGCAAGACATCCATCGCGCAACGGCGTCGCTGGTGTTTGGCGTAGAGCTTGCAGATGTTACAGACGATATGCGCCGGCAGGCGAAAACGCTGAACTTTGGAGTGTTGTATGGAATGGGGCCGCAAAGCTTTGCCAGAGCAGCTTCTGTGAGTGTGGAAGAAGCTAGATCGTTTATTGAAAGATATAAAAAGGAATACAGTGGTATTGAAGCCTTTATTGAGCAAACTCTTTCTTCTGCGCGTACGAAGGGGTATGTAGAAACGATGTTTGGGCGGCGAAAATATGTTCCGGAGCTTGAGTCTAGTAACCCTGCTATTCGTGCCGCTGCAGAGCGCGCCACGTTTAATTTCCCCATTCAGGGTACCGAGGCGGATATTTTGAAGAAGGCGATGATTACGTTATTTGCCATCATTCAGGAGAAGTACTCGCAGGTTGCGATTGTTCTTACGGTGCATGACGAATTGGTATGCGAAGTACCTGAAAAAATCGCGAAAGAGTTTGCAGGCATTATGAAAGATACGATGCAGGGTGTTATTACGCTTGATGCACCACTCATTGTTGATGTGGGTATAGGCCCCAACTGGAACGATATTGCGGTATACTGATCTGTATGCAGCAAGAGCGTGTACGTGGAGGGGATAATCTTGTGTTCTCAAGCTCACAAGAAGCTGCCCATTTTCGCGAATCTGTTGAAACAAAAATCGTTGATGAGCACATACCTGGAGCTCAGCGTCGTCGTGAAGTTCTTGCGGAAGAGCTTGCGAAGAAATTTGAAGAGCATGGCGTTGGGGTTTCCTCGCTTCATAGGCCGTGGGAGCATAGTCAAGAAGAGCACGCAGAAGTGCAGGAGTTGGTAAATACTGCATTTGCCACTGATCTGCGCGATGCATTGCGCAAGGCAGAAAACAGCCCTTCATTCCCTCGGAATATCGATTTATTTCACGATGTCCTTACCGGGGAGCTGTATGCTGCAGTACTTGGTCAGCGTCTGAACACTGTTCATTTTTCTGTGTGGAGAATTGCCCTGTTGGCAACTCCTGTGCTGTTACTCGTAGTCGCCATAATTCTTTTTGCATATTCTATATGATCTCGGTTATTGGGATTATAGGCTCTGGTATTAGTATTGTTGCCGCATTGCTACTCGCATACATTATGCTGCGTTCACTGCGTTCTCATGCGCGCCTATCGCGTTCTTTAGATATACAAATGCTCCAAGTGCTGCTTCCTAAAGATATTGATAAAGAAGAGCGAGAAGAGGGTATTGGGGATCCTATTAAGGATCGGATTGGAGTTGCGGAACAGTTTTTATCTACGCTCTCTGTACTGCCAACTTCATTTATAGATAGACTCATCTATGGTGCTCCAAGTATTGTGTTTGAAATTATTGCCCGCCCCCATGGAGGAATTTTCTTTTACGCAGGTACTCACCGCAGGTACATCGACCATTTGGAAAAGCAAATTTACGCTCATTACCCAGAAGCGGAAGTGACGGTGGCAAATGAATACACGATTTTTTCTTTGCACGATACGGTGCGTGTTGCGTCCCTTACGCTTCGTCGCAAGCAGTATCTTCCGATTGCCACGTATAGAGATTTAGAAGTTGACCCCATGCAGGCGTTAACTGGCGCACTTGCGAAGATTCAAAGCACCGATGCTGCCCTTATCCAATACGTATTGCAGCCAGCATCGCGCAAAGAGGCGCATCGCGCATCTAAGGCTGCTCGTAGGACAATTCAAGGAAAGCAAAGCGATATTTCTTCATCGTCTTTTTCTCTTTCTGTAATTGGTTCAACATTGGGAAGTAAGGGGTCGGCGAGTCGTGATGCATCGGAGCATCGTCTTACTTCTCGGATGGAGCGCCGAGTAGAATTAGTGGAGGATAAAATGTCGCAGCAGCAATTCACTGTTACAATCCGTGTTGGAATAGCAGTGCGAGACAAAGATGATGCGGAGCGGGTATTTACGGCGCTGTGCGGATCCTTTGCTCAGTATGATTTGCCGGATTTAAATCAATTGCGTGTCATCATTCCGCGTAACCAAAAGCGCGCCATTGAGCAGTTAGTTGTTCGGATCGCAGATCCTAGTATCGCTTCTACGCTTAGCACTACAGAAGTTGCATCGTTATACCATTTTCCTCTTCCTACAACCGCAACCCCGAATATTATTTGGCGAGGAGCACGGGCTGCTGCAGCTCCGGGAGGACTTCCTACAAGTGGCGTGTTATTGGGGGCAAATGTGTATCGGGGTATTGAAACTCCTATTTACTTAAGCGAATCTGACAGACGTCGACATTTGTATTTAATTGGACAGACGGGAACAGGGAAAACAACGATGTTCCTTAATATGATTGTTCAAGATATTTTGGCGGGTCATGGAGTTGGGGTTGTAGATCCACACGGAGACTTGATAGAGGAAATTTTGAACTTTATCCCACCTGAGCGGCAAAAGGATGTGATCTTGTTTGATCCGAGAGATCGTGAAATGCCGCTCGGCTTTAATATTCTTGAAGCAAAAGATCCAAACCAAAAAGATTTGATTGTAAATGAAGTAGTGCAGATTCTGCAGAAACTTGCAGCACGCTTAAACCCAGAATCTATTGGCCCTATGTTTGAACACTATTTGCGCAATGCTCTGTTGGCGCTCGTAGAGGATTCAGAGGCGACACTGCTAGACGTGCCGCGTATGTTTGTGGATGAACCGTTTCGCACAAAGGTGCTCGCAAAGAATACGAATCCAACCGTGCTTCAGTTCTGGAAGCAAGAGTTTGCACAAAGTCAGCGCGGCCAGATGTCTGCCGACATGCTTTCGTACGTTATTAGTAAGTTAGGGCGATTCATTAGTAATGAGACTGTCCGGAATATTATTGGGCAATCACAGTCTTCGTTTGATGTACGTGAGGCGATGGATTCGCAAAAGATTCTGCTTTGTAACTTGTCTAAGGGGCAGCTGGGGGATATTAATTCTGACTTGTTAGGTTTCGTTTTGGTTTCCAAGATACAGATTGCAGCACTTGGACGAGCCAATATTCCGGAGAAAGATCGCAAAGACTTTTACTTGTATTTAGATGAGTTTCAAAATTTCACAACCGATAGCATCTCAACTATTTTGTCAGAGGCACGGAAGTATAAGCTAAACCTGAATTTAACCCATCAGTTTATTAAGCAGCTTGATGACCCAATTAAAGATGCGGTGTTTGGAAACGTGGGTACTATATTGTCGTATCGTATTGGTGTGGAAGATGCGGAATTTATGGAGAAACAATTTGCGCCTGTATTTTCTGAGTATGATTTAGTTAATCTTCGTAGGTTCACGGCCGTAGTGCGACTGTTAGCAAATGGAACTCCAGAGCGTGCCTTCTCGTTGAGTAGTTATCCTGCACCCCAAACAGGGGATCCTGAAATTGCTACGCAAGTGCGCGAGCAATCAAGGGCAACATATGGGAGGCCGTTTGCTACTGTGGAAAAGAATATTTTAGAGCGTTTCCATTTTGCATCACCAGAAACTGCTGCGCCCAAGAAGGGGGATTCGTACCTGGCAGAGTCATTATTTGATATTGGATAGCGGTGCCTAAATACGCTATGATAAAACAATAGTCTTACCATTATTTATCTCGTAAATTATGTCTGAAAAAAAGGATGATGTAGTAATTCCGCCAAACGTTCCGACACAGTCGTCTTCGGTAAAGTCGCATTCCAAGTTTAAGGTGGCAACTATTGGTGGCGTGGTTGTGCTCGTTCTTATTATTGCTCTGGGCGTATATGCGGGTATGCGGGCAAAGAATGGGGAGCTTCCGCTTTCAGGAGACTTATCTCGTGGCATATATGGAGATTTGCCGTTGGGTGGTGAAAAGCCAGTAGCCACGCCGGACACTGTTGCGCGAGAAACGAGTGGCTTATCTGGTATGCCATGCGAACATCCGAATCGTCGCGCATTGGGCGTTATGTTAGCTGGGGACCCTATTAATCGCCCAATGTCTGGGTTCTCAAAAGCTGATATGGTGTTTGAACTGCCGGTGTTGGTGAGCGATGTTACGCGCCTTACCGCCGTGTATCAGTGCGGAGAGCCAACGGATATTGGTTCTGTGCGTTCGGTACGGCATGATTACCTCTTCTTGCTAGAAGGTATTGATGGAATTATGGGGCATTGGGGCGGAAGTTACCATGCGCTTAACAGGATTGCGGTAGGGGAATTTCAGACCATTAGTGCACTGGCAAATCCGCACAATGCATTTTTCCGGAAGAACAACTTACCCGCACCCTATAACGGATTTACGACGTACGAACGGCTTTGGGGGGCTCTTGAAAAGCTTGGGTACCGCACCACTACTAATTTTAAAGGCTACGAATTTAAGGATGATATAGCTTCTTCTGATCGCCCAGCAGGCGGAACGCTTTCTATCGGGTGGCCCGGGCAGTTTAGGGTGAGTTATGAATATAACCCAACTACGAACCGATTTGATCGGTATTGGGCGGGAGTAAAACAGGTTGATGCAGAAGATAAACAGCAGGTTGCACCAAGTGTTGTTGCGGTGATGCGCGCTACAAATCAGTACGCAGATGGCCCGGGTGGGTATAACGACATGGCGATTGAGGGTAGGGGGGAGCTTGCGTTGTACCAAGATGGAAAAGAAATTAAAGGTACATGGGTAAAGAATGAACTGGAGAAAAAAGACCCTGTTCACTTCTTGAATGAACAAGGGCAGCCAATTACCTTTACTCGCGGGCAGGTGTGGGTAACTGCAGTTGAGCCTGATATTAGCGTGACCTGGCAGCCAAAATGATCCAGTACTTCTTCGGGGATGACACGATTACAGCCCGGGGGAGAATTGCCGCACTCGCAGAAAAGGAGCATGCACAGATTCGTTTTGTAGATAAAGAGGATGTGGGCGAGATGTCGCTACAGTCTCTGCTAGATGCTTCTCATAACTCTCTATTCGGGAAAACAATTGTTGTACTTCGTGATGTGGCTACATTCCCTGAGCATATTCGCAGCCAACTCCTCGAGCTGGCAGAACAAGGAACGCTATCGCATGAAATGATAGCGTGGGATCGTACAGCTCCAGATGCGCGGCTTACGTTTACAAAAAAAATAAAGAAGGCTGTGCACTGCGAAGCGTTTATGCAGCCAAAAGATCCGCAGGGTATAACTACATGGGCTGCTACGTATGCAGCGCGTGAGTATGCCGATGCAGCATTTTCTCCAGGAGTGCTTGCAGAGATTGTGAGGCTGGTGGGGCAGGATGTGAATGCGGTTGCATCTGAAGTTGCGAAGTGTAGCGTGCTTGCATCTGTTACCGCTGACGATATCGCACGTATCGTTCCGCAGCGAGCCGAGCAAGATACGAGTGCATTTCCTCTGTTGGAGGCGATCGTAACACACCGTAGTAAGGACGCTTTGCGTATACTGGGGAATATTATAGATGGTGGGGCATCAGAGCGATTCGTGCTCTCTATGCTCGCATATCAATTTCGGTTATTTCTTGCGGTTCGAATTGGCCATGAAAAAAATGCGGATGCTTCTGTTATTCATCGTGCTACCGGGTTTCACCCTATTGCGATTCAAAAAGCCATGCCGGTGGTATCGCGTATGCAGCTTGCGGCAATTACCGATGCGCTTGTTCGTATTGGGGCTACGGAAAAAACAATCAACACATCAAGCATGGATCCGCGATCCATGCTTACAATGTTGGTGTTGGCGTTGGCGAAATAGTCGCAGAATACTTCCCTTGAAAAGGGGAGGGGAACGTTACGCTACAGCTTTAGCTGCTACTCGTAGTCTGGACTTCTTTCGAGATGCTTTGTTCGGGTGGATGATGTTGCGGCGTGCTGCGCGGTCAAGGATGCTTTCAGCTTTGGTGAGCTCAGTTGCAATAGCTTTCGTGTCTTTGCTGGCAATAGCCAAGCGCATTGCTTTCAAAGCTCCGCGAAGCTTTTTACGCCATACGTCATTCACAGCGCGTTGGCGCTCATTTTTCCGAAGTGCTTTTTCTCCTGCATGTAACTGTGGCATTTACGCAGTATCGCAAAAGGGGGCTGGAATGTCAAACGGAGCTTGTTTGTAGGGAAGTTACAGGAATATTTTTTTAGGTTGTACTATAGTTTCTTCGGTTTCGCGGATCGCAATACCGAATAGTTTTTTATTTGAATCTAACAGCGCAATCGGCGTGTTGATTGGAGTATCTCTATCGCACTCACCCACTTTCCCCTGTTTATATTTTGCGACAATGTCTTCAGCGCAGATTATAGATGGTATATGAGACACGAGCTGTTCCATCGGAATTATGGAGCTGTGGATAACTTTTGGGAGGTCTTCCGGTGAATTTGCGTTTTTATCAGTAAATGATCCAATTGCTGTGCGCGTAAGCTGGGAGCAATACGCACCCGTGCCAAGTATCTCGCCAATATCGCGTGCTAGCGATCGTATGTATGTTCCGGTGCTGCATGTTACGGAAATTTGTAGTGTTGGATATTTATATTCTTCCAAAATAATTTCATGTATTGTTATTGGCCGAGGTTTTCTTTCTACGCTCTCCCCCGCTCGCGCATACTCATACATCTTTTTGCCATTGATTTTAATGGCAGCGTAAGCGGGAGGTATTTGGGATGTTTGCTGTTTGATGCGGCTCAAGGCGGTGAGGATTTGATCTTTGTTCGGTTCCAACGCAGCTCCCACCCCCTCCAACTCCCCCTCGGGCAGGGGGAGAGTACGCGCGCTACCCCTCCTTACGAAGGAGGGGTTAGGGGAGGTTAGCGGCCGGATTACTCCCGTACTATCGTCCGTGTCGCTCGTTGCCCCTAGTGTTATTTCCGCCCTATATGTTTTTGGCAGCATGTGCAGCTCGTCTTGCAGGCGTGTTGCATGGCCTACGAGGATTATAAGAAGCCCGGATGCAAACGGATCGAGAGTGCCGCTGTGTCCTACTTTGATTCCTTTGAGTTCTGGGATATGTCGAACTGTATTCACTATATCGTGTGATGTTACGCCAGCAGGCTTATTGATTAATAGGCCCCCATGCAGATTGGCTGTATTTTTCTTCATATATTGGGTAGCATACAGGATATGTCAAAATCAGCACTTATAACAGGAATCACCGGCCAAGATGGGTCGTATTTAACAGAGCTTTTATTAGAAAAAGGATATACGGTATATGGCCTTGTACAACGCAGCGCCAACTACCAGTTTGAAAATATTGAGCATCTTCTGAAAGATATCCATGTTATTACCGGCGATTTAGCAGACTTTTCTTCTCTGGCGCGAGCAGTAAAAAAGGCAGCACCTGATGAAGTATATAACCTGGCGGCACAGTCATTTGTGCAGGCAAGTTGGGATATTCCGGAGCTCACAGGAGATATTACCGGGGTTGGTGTGTGCCGTATGCTTGAGGCAATGCGCCTGGAAGCTCCAGATGCGCGATTTTACCAGGCAAGCAGTAGTGAAATGTTTGGAAAAGTTCTGGATACACCCCAAAAAGAAACAACGCCATTCTATCCTCGTAGCCCATACGGGGTTTCGAAGGTGTATGGCCACTTTGCAACAGTGAACTATCGTGAAAGCTTCAATATGTACGCATGCTCAGGTATTTTGTTTAACCATGAATCCCCTCGCCGTGGTCGTGAATTTGTAACTCGAAAGATTGCAATCGGAGTTGCTCGCATTAAAGCAGGGCTAGAAAAAGAAATTCGAATGGGGAACGTAGATGCGAAGCGTGATTGGGGATTTGCGGGCGATTATGTTCGTGCAATGTACCTAATGTTACAGCAGGATACCCCAGAAGACTTTGTTGTAGGAACGGGTGAGACTCACTCTGTCAGCGAATTTTTGGAGCTCGCATTCTCTCATGTAGGGCTAAACTGGAAAGACTATGTGGTGCAAGATGAAGCGTTTATGCGGCCTGCGGAAGTGGACTTATTATTATCAGACCCGTCGAAGGCACAGGAAAAACTAGGCTGGAAGCCAGAGGTTTCGTTTCCTGAACTAGTATCTATGATGGTGGAATCTGAACTGAAAGCGCTCAATGGAAAATAGGGCAGTTATTATTACGGGTGGCGGAGGGTTTGTTGGCAGGCATTTGATTGCCGAACTGCAAGCTACTAAAGCATTTGATCGAATTATTGTCTTTGATAGGAATATGGCAGATTTCGGACCCGGTGTTGAAAGCTATGCGCTTGATATTACGGATATCGAATCCAAAAAAGAACTTATTCGCAAGGTTCAGCCAACTTGGGTTATTCACCTGGCAGCGATTGCGGGGGTCGGGTTTTCGATTGAGCATCCGGATATTACAAGAACAATAAATGTGTTCGGTACAAAATCTCTTTTAGAAACTACAATTTCTGCGTCCCCCGCTACAAAATTTCTTGTCATCAGTAGTGCCGATATTTATGGTGCTGTGTCCTCGGATCCGATTCCTGAGCTTTCTCTTGCCAGTGCGCGTCCGCGTAATCCATATGCCGAGAGTAAACTTGAAATGGAAGCTCTTATTGAAAAAGAATTTAATGATCGATGTATTCGGGTGCGACCATTTCCTCATGTTGGCCCTGGGCAGCAAAAAGGATTTGTGACTGCTGATTTCGCGTCGCAAATCGCTGCCATTGAAGCGGGTACTAGCGAGCCCATTATCTCAGTTGGAAATCTCACTGCAGTCCGAGATTTTTCCGACGTTCGTGATGTTGTGCGTGCATATCGCCTTCTTCTTGAGCGCGGTGTGGTAGGCGAGGCGTATCATGTAGCAAGCGGTGTGGGAAGAAGTATAGAGTCAGTGTTAACCTCGCTTCTTGCGATGAGCCGTGTAGCTATTCGTACAGAACTAGACCAGTCACGGATGCGGCCGTCTGATACTCCGACAGTGGTTGGGAATGCAGAAAAGTTGAAAGCTGCAACTGGATGGAATCCTGCGATACCTTTTGAACAAACGCTCGCGGACGTGCTTAACGACTGGCGAAATCGGAAGTAGCGTAGAGCTGATATGGCCCATACGTAGCCACGACGTGCCACTGCGGCCGAATAATAAGATTGGGATACGCCGATCGTTCTTGGGGGCCTATAAGGATAGCCTGAGGGTGAATCCCCTCGATGCTATTGATGCGTCCTTCGTAGAATTCTTTCACTTCTTTTTCTCGATTCCAGGGCAGTCCACCGTGGCTCCAGATGTGTGCTGCGTATCCAAGGATGAGCTTGCGTCCTGCTAATGTTGCAGGCGAGTTATGTACTGGAGCAGTCAGAATTGGAGTTGAAACGGGAACTTCTCGCTGTATAAGTTTTGCAATTTCTACCCCATCCTGCGTCCATTCAATCCACACTCGTGCAGTCGGAAGTGCAAGCTTCCAGATGTCTAATCCTGCTGCTAGAGTGTGCATGATAATAAGGGCACATATAAGTATAGGCATGAAAATAAATCGGGTATGATGCATCAATATTCCAGCGCCATACCCGACTCCTGGAAGAATCAAAATAAACCAGAAGACGAAGAGCTTAAAGTTATCCCATGCCCATGGAGCAAAAAGGAACGTGTTTGCAAGAATAAAGAGAAATGTTCCGGCGATAATCAGAGCCTTTGGTTCTCGTTGTAGGCGTGAAAATAAAAGAAGAATGCTTGCTGGAATAAGAATTCCTGTATTTTGTAGCCAATAGAATATTGGATGAGTGTCCCCTGCCATCCACCATGGTCCATATCGAAAGAAGGATCCTCCTTCTGCGTTGCCTTGAACAAAAAATGTGAGCTCTGGTATCCCGATGATCAGTGCGGGCAGAAAAAAGAGGCTAAATCGTTTTTTCTTATGACTGCATATAAAGATTGCGATAATAGCAGATGCTAGTGCGATACAGGCATGCGCATGAAATAAGGGAAGCATGCCGGCAGCTAAGCCTGCTATAAGTGGGGCAAAGCGTCGCTTTATCATAGTGGGGTGTAGGAGAAGTAAAACCGTGAGTACGATTGGCATGCCGAACAACATCGCGCGCTGGGGAAGTAAGAGCGTTGTTACGGGGTTGAGGAAGTGGAACCCTTGCTCATCTGTGCCCACGCCTGAATAGTCACGTTGAGGTAAATGCAGTAGAACATCTATAATTCCCCCGTTGCTTGTGGATATATCTTCGGCTATTCGTATCCAACCGAATGTTGCTCCGCCAAATAGGAATAGGAGTAATGCGATAATGCCAGCCGTTCGGGAGCCACCATATGTTTTGCCGAATGAATAGAGAAGTACAAGAAGAAGAGGAATTAGCAGTACTCCTGGTACGTTAACGCTTGCGGAAAGCGAGGAGCCGAGGATTACCATAGTGGCGCTTACGAGGTTTGCAAGGTAGGGGTACGTTAGTGCGTTTCCGGCAAAAATAGGGTCTTCAATGGGGAGCGTTTTTTGCTCCGCTATTTCCATAATAATTGCTGCATGCCATCCTATATCTCCATATGCATTAATGATCCCAGTAGAAAGCCCACCCTCACGTTCCATTAAGAGCTTGGGCGCAATGATTGCAAAGAGGAAAAGAGACAATATAAAGAGCGTGGTTGCTGTTTTGTCTTGTGGTTGCCCTATAAATTCCGCATATCCTCCTCGCCATGCAAACCATAATGCGACACACAGGAACATGATGAGTTCAAGCCAAAGTACGGGCGCTGTAAGTGCTACTTCGTGCCCTATGGCATATGCTAACGTTGCAAATGCAGCAATGCCGATAATGGACCCTCCTGCAATAGTGAGCGTCTTCTCGCGAAACGCCCGGCTGGATGCAATGATTGCGACTCCTGCCAATGCGGGAATAATAAGAGGTAGTACTGCGATGATGTATTGGTATATCATATGCCTTATGGGCAGTATAACCTTCTTTGGCGGCGCTGGAAGTGTGACCGGCAGTAAACATCTTGTAGAGGTGGCAGGAAAACGAATCTTGTTAGATTGCGGAACATTTCAGGGTTTACCGGATGTGCGTTCTCGGAATAGGACATTTCCGTTCCCCCCAGATTCCATTGATGCAGTTATCGTATCTCACGCGCACATGGACCATATTGGCATGCTTCCGCTTTTGGTAAAGCGAGGGTATGCAGGCAAGATTTTTTCCACAGAAGCTACGCGAGATGTTGCTAGTCGCATGTTGCAAGATGCGGCGGGGATTGAAGTGCAGGATGCTATGTATAGGAAGAAGCACCATTTAGGAGCGCCTGATGAACGAGAACCGTTATTTACCATTAGGGACATCTCCCCAACTATTAACCGTTTTGTTCCTCTGCCGTACACGCGAGATGATGGCGCATGGCAGGAAATTTTGCCTGGTGTATCTAGTAAGTTCTACGATGCGGGCCATATACTTGGTTCCGCTATAACTGTTATTCGGTATGAAGAAAACTCGGAAGTGCGCCATATCGCATACACGGGGGATATGGGGCCAAAAGGAGTGCCGCTCTTGCATGACCCGGAAATTCCCGTCGAGGAAATTCACACTTTGCTTATGGAGAGCACATATGGAAATCGAAACCATCAGGGCCTAGAAGAAGCAAAAGAGCGATTGGCGAAAACGATCACTCAGGTCTGCGAGCGCGGAGGTGTGATGGTCGTGCCAACATTCTCATTGGGTCGAACACAAATGTTGGTCTATATTATTCACCAGCTCGTTGATGCGGGGCGCATCCCTACGTTCCCTATCTTTGTTGATTCTCCGTTAGCCTCGGACATTACGGATGTGTATGAGAAATATGCCGAAACGTATGACAAGGAGACCGTAATTGATTTTGCAAAAAATGGTGATATGCCGCTTGCATTTAGAAATCTTTCCTATGTTCGGGCCTCTGAAGATTCGAGGGCGCTTAACGATATGCGGGGGCCGTTTATGGTAATCTCGGCATCGGGCATGATGACGGCGGGCAGAGTAGTGCATCATTTACGTCATCGAATTTCCGATCCTCGCAATGCAATTTTTGTCACTGGATACCAAGCTGCCGGGACGGTAGGAAGAAGAATTTTAGATGGTGCGGATACGATAGAGCTGCATGGAGACAAATTCCCGGTTCGTGCCGAAGTCGTATTGTTTAATGAATTTTCGGCCCATGCTGATCAGCGAGAGCTTGTTGCGTATGCTAGCGCAATTACAGGGCTGAAAACCGTTGCGCTTGTGCATGGCGAGATGGAAGAAAGCGAAGCGTTAGAAGGCGCTCTTATTACGGACAGCGCATCGCTCAAAGTCGTTCGCCCAGAAGAGGGCGATATTATTGCCATTTAGGGTTGTTGGGGTGCCATTGACTGTTATGCTCAGCGGCTTTTTGGATATTTTGATTTTGTTTTTCCATGCGGAGGGGATGATTTTTCCCGGAGAACTTATTCGCCAGCAGTACGCCGACAATAAATCCGGGGCCAAATCCGATGACAAAGTAAATAAGGATAACTGCGAATGAATTTAAAATAGAGGCGATCGTTTCTATCCATGTTTGGGGTTCCATATATTAGTATCGCAGCTTACTTGCTTGCATTAAAATGAACGTTAAGATGTACCCGAAGATTATTCCAAGAATAAAGAAGGACCCCCAAAGTAGTGCATGGCTCATAAGTGCATCCATGTAACTATCATACACTATCGAGGTATACTTATTTCACATCTATGCTGATTGATATTTCTCGACCTATTCATGCCGGTATGGCAATTTATCCAAATAATCCTGGTGTTTCTATACGGAATATCCAAAAGGCAACCGATGGCGCAAGTGCCCTTTCTGAAATTACGATAGGGTCACATACGGGTACGCATATTGATGCGCTCTCTCATATTGATCCGATGGGGTCAGGGGTGGATACGTATTCGCTCGATCAGCTTGTTGGGGCTTGTGATGTGATTGAAATTGCGCATGATGTATCCGTGATTCATGAAGTCGATCTTTCTCAAACAACCACCCCGCGTGTATTGATTAAAACTCGTAATTCTTCCATGAATCCCGATGAGTTCGATGCTGATTTTGTTGCACTCGCCGAAGATGCTGCACAAGAACTTATGCGGCGCGGAGTGCGCCTAGTTGGAATCGATGCGCTTTCTATTAAAAAGAAAGGTGTTAAGGATCGAGTACATGAGATATTCCTACGAGCAGGCGTTTGTATCCTTGAGGGCTTGTATCTCGCGGATGCTCCAGCAGGCTGTCATGAGCTTTTCTGCCTTCCTCTTCCACTAGTAGGCATTGACGGAGTTCCTGCGAGGGCTATCCTACGGATATGAATATCACTCCTCTTACTGTCGAATATCGCAAGATCGGTCCAGGATACCCCACGTTTATTATTGCAGAAGCGGGTATTAACCATAACGGAAGTCTTGAGCGGGCATTTGCCCTTATTGATGCTGCGGCCGATGCGGGTGCAGATGCGGTAAAGTTTCAGAAGCGTAATTTATCTGAAGTGTATCAAAAAAAGATTCTTGATAACCCGAATAGCGCAGAGCAGAAGTATCAATATCTCATTCCGCTTTTGAAAGAATTTGAGCTCCCGAATGAAGCGTTTGTTGCCATGGAAGAATATGCAAAAAAACGCGGCATTATGTATATGGTGAACCCGTGGGACAAGAAAAGCCTCGATGAAATAGAGGAGTTGCTCCATGTGCCGTTATATAAAGTAGGTTCTCCGGATTTTACGAACAACGAATTACTGGAATATATTGCTCGTACGAAGAAGCCAATGATCGTATCTACGGGAATGGCGGTCCAAGACGAAATAGATGCTGGTGTGGAATTTATCAAAACCCTTGGAGTACAGTTTGCGATCCTGCATTGTAACAGTACGTACCCAGCTCCGTTTGATGAAATCAATTTGAGATACATGGATACTCTGAACAAGTATGGTGTTCCAGTAGGATACTCCGGACATGAGCGCGGTATTGCAGTTTCCATCGGCGCCGTTGCCAGGGGTGCAACCATTATTGAACGGCATATTACGGTAGATAAAAACCTTGATGGCCCTGACCATAAGGCATCTCTTTTGACTGATGAATTTAAGGCTATGGTAGATGGTATTCGTGAAGTGGAGCGAGCAGTAGGAAAAGCAGAAAAGAGTTTATCGCGCGGCGAGATTATGAATCGAGAACTTCTTGGAAAAAGCGTTGTTGCAAAAGTCTTTATTGCTGACGGCACTGTTATTACTCGCGATATGCTGACTACAAAAAGCCCTGCAAAGGGCTTGTCTCCCCAGCGCATGGACGAAGCAGTGGGTATTACGGCAGCTCGCGATATCCCAGCGGGAGATGCTCTTACGGAAGATGATCTTACAGCTTCAACGATTACGTCGTCATTTTCTTCCGAAGACATTGCATGGAAATGGGGGCCAGTAGTGCGATGGAAAGACTTTGAATCATATTTGCAATACAAGCCAGATCTGTTCGAATTTCATTTAAGCGATAAGGATTTGGATGAGGAAATTCCGCATGGGAAGTGGAATCAAGAGGTTGTTGTGCATGCTCCAGAATATATGAAGCGTGTGTACTTGAATCCTGCGTCTGAAGATCCTGATGAGCGCAAGGCAACGATCGCGATTTTGCAGCGAAGTGTCGATGTTGCTCGCCGTTTGGGAGAATCATTCCAGGGCACACCAAAGTTTATTATTCATCCTGGTGGTATTACCCTCACCAAGTCTGACCATCCTGCCCAGCTACTCGAGCTATTTGCAGATACGTTATCACAGCTCAAAACAGATGGCGTTGATGTTCTGCCGGAAAATTTACCGCCACGCCCCTGGGTGTTTGGTGGTGAGTGGGTAACCAACATTTTTATGCTAGTTGATGAGATAGAGGAGTTTTTGAAACATACAGGGTACAGTATGTGCTTTGATACATCTCATGCAGCGCTCTCCTGCAACGCATACGGAGAAGACTTGGTGGAAATGACGCGTCGCCTTACGCCATATATTCGACATCTGCATGTTGCTGATGGAAGTGGTACCGGAGAAGAAGGGTTGCAGGTAGGGCAAGGAACGGTTGATTTTGCACAGGTGCTAGCTCCTCTTGCTGGGTATAAAGAAACGATGGTTCCCGAAATCTGGCAGGGGCATTTGCATGGTGGAAAAGGATTTCTGCAGGCAATGGAGCATTTGAAGCAGTACATGAAATAACATACGCTTGCACTATGATCTCTATTTATAAATATGACCGTCCCGGATTCGATCGCGCAAAGACATGGAGCGATCGTTATCGTACTATGTATGCAAGTGAAAAAACATTTGGAGATTACGAGCAGCAGTCGTTTTGGCCGGAACTCAAAAGGCTTTTACAGAAAGACGGTGCTTACTTAGATGTGGGATGCGGGATCGGCGGCTGGGTACTGTTTTTGAATGAATTTGGATACAAGACGGACGGGATTGATTCAAATTCCGGAGCTATTCGTGCAATGTCTGAGTATGATCCAGATCTATCGTTAAAGATTGCGAGTACCAGCGCGATTCCATACAAGAACGAGCAGTTCGACGGCGTCCTCTCTATTGGCTCTCTAGAATATTCAGAAGGGGAAGTGGAAACATCATTGCGCGAGATGTATCGAGTCACAAAATCCGGAGGGTTTGTATGTATCGAAGTTCCTCTCGCCAATACACTACGTCGTATATTTTATATTCCGCTTAAAAAACTAGAAGGTATGCTGAAGCCAGGAAGCCAAACGCCAACATTTGTATATTACTTATTCGGTCAGGATGAGTTTGTGCAGCTTGTTGAGAATGCAGGATTTTCTGTTGAAGTTGTTCTGCCTCATGACCTACCTGACGCTAAAAGCCATTTTGGCCTCTACTCTAATTGGCTGTTTTTACGTGGCGCAAAGCCATATGAGCTCAATATTCTTGGGCGATTGATCAAAGTGATTTGTAACGGAATTTCTCCCTGGATTGCATCTACTGGAATTGCCCTGATTGCGAAGAAGGGATAATGTTTTACCTTTCGACGGCCATTCCCCTCACCCCAACCCTCTCCCCAACTTGATACCTTGCCTACGGGCAAGGGAAAAAGGGAGAGGGCGGTAGAAGGGATTACCACGCGGTCCAGCCGCCATCTACGACGAGGTTTGCGCCGGTCATGTAGCTTGATGCATCGGATGCAAGGAATACCAGCGGACCTCCGACATCATCTGGATTTGCCATTCTGCCAAGCGGTGTTCGGGCTCCGTATCTGTCGATAAAGTCTTTTCCGTGTTCTTTAAATACTCCGCCAAGCGTAAGAGTGTTTACTCGGATGTTTTGTTTGCCATATGTTGTTGCTAAAAACTTTGTGAGCATTACGACGCCACCCTTTGTAATAAAGTAATCAACAGGCTTTTGTGTGCCATTCGGATAGATACTTTGGTCTGGTCCAACCATCCCATAGATAGACGATACGTTGATGATATTTCCTGATTTTTGAGCAAGCATGTGGCGAATCGCTTCTTGCGCAACAAGCGTGTATCCCAATAGATTTACATCGAGACTTTTGCGAATTAATTCTTCGGGATAATTCTCAAATAGTTTTGCATTCTGATCTGCGTTGCCATCAAACTTTGGATCAATCGCCGCGTTATTCACTACAACGTCAATTCGACTGCGCGTTGCAAGTATATCTGAAAATGCCGTTCTGATAGACTCTGTGCTCGTTACGTCCATCTGCACATCTGCGTCCGGGTGTATGTCGCCCGTAATTACGGTTGCTCCTGCGGCTGTAAGCGCTTGTGAAAAATACTCACCTAAAAACCCTTTACCACCCGTTATGAGAATTATTTTATTTTTGAGATCCATGTGGTAAGTCTACTTGGGCCACTTTGCAGGGTCAACCTGAAGCGGATCAGTAAATCCAAGCTTTTCACATTGCGCGATCACTTCTTGGGGTAGTGGTTCTCGCTCGGCGGCCCGTATTGCCGACTCTAGATGCTCTGGTTTTATAGTGCCGATAAGAACAGTGGAGATAGCTGGGTTAGATGCTGCGAATCGGATCGCAAGCTCAGGTAGGGAAATTCCAAGAGTAGTTGCAATTTTTTCTGCTTTGTCCGCAGCTTCTTTGAGTGGCGTAAGGTTAGCATGCAAATGTACTCGGCCAGGACTTAAGGCGCCTTTTAATAATACGGAGCGATTTAAGACTGCGATTCCTTTTTCTTGCGCACCAGGAAGAACGCGAGCTGCCATTCTCTGGTCGAGAATACTGTATGCGATTTGGATTGTTTCAAAAAAGCCTGTCTCAATAGCTGCAAGTGCAGCCTCTTCTCCTCGAGTCGATACGCCAACATGCTGAACCTTCTGCTCGTCTTTGAGTTTCTGTATAATCTCAATAATTTCCGAAAAATCAGTATAGTCCTCGCGTTCATTGTGGAACTGCACAAGCTGGAGCGATTCTTGCTGCAGCTTCTTGCGGCTTGTATCAATATCTTCTCGTATGCGCATTTCTAATTCTTTTCCATGTAAGTCTGGTTCTTGCTGTAAAAACTGTCCGCACTTCGTGCCAACAATGACATTGTCTTGCATTCCAATTCCTGATTTTCCGATTCTCTCTTCCGCTACGCCATACCCGCGTGCGGTATCAATATAGGTAACCCCCATTTCTACAGCTGATTTCAAGATATGTTCAGCTTCTTGATTAGAGGGAAGAGTTGTTGCGCCAATCCCATACGGAAGGCCAATTTCTACGGTACCAAGTCCAATGCGAGAAAAATTCATAGAAGTGATGCCTTTATTTTTACCACAACTTTTTGTACGGTTTTATTTGTACCATCTGTCACTTTCGGCATATGTAGTTCGCCAGGAAAAAAGATAGCAAACGACTTGGGTTGCATTGTGACATTGCTTGATTGTTTTGGTGGTAAAAATAACTGGTAGTCTTTTTCTGTATCAAAGGGCGTTTTTTTAGCTAATACTCCTATAGGTGAATGGCAAATTATCTCGCCTCCCGAAAGACAGTAATGCAGATCAATATATTCCTTATGTACTTCAAATACTCCCTCGGATTCGGGCATTGTTGTGGCTGTGTGAATATTCGCGTACATATCGCGCCCTATAATCTCATGTTCACCATCGGAAAGTTGTTGTGCGTTCTGTGTAATCCATGAAAATGCTCGCTGCCATACAGGACTAGCAAGCTCTTCTGGAATGGTTGGATATTGCCCAAAAATCATATTCCTAGTGTATCATGGGCGTATGACAAGCAAACCTAACCCTAAACGAGAGCCTGTAAACGTCGTTGCTATTATTCCTGCGAGGGCGGGGCAGCAGAGCATCCCGTATAAGAATTTACAGAAATTAGGCGGAAAAACACTGTTAGAGTGGGCGATTGAAGTAGCGTTTGAAGCAGAGTCTGTAGATGCAGTTGTAGTTTCCACCGAAGATCCTATGGTCGCAGCAGAAGCAAAAAAGCTCGGAGCACTTGTTGCGCCTCGTCCGACGGAATATGCGCAGCCTACGAGTAGCGATGCAGGTTTTTATACCCATGCTGTTACGTGGATGGAAGAAGAATTCGGATGGACTCCGGAATTCTTGGTTAACTTACGGCCAACCAGCCCACTTCGATTCGCAAAAGACATTGATCACATGGTTGAACACATAAAGAGTTCAGATGCAGACGGACTCAAGAGTGTTGTTCCAAGTCCGCTGCATCCATATAAGATGTGGCAAATTGAGGGTGATGGTTTGGTCGGCTCATCGGGCAGGTTATTGCCTGTGTTTTATAATGAATATCGGCAGATACATGGGCCAGATCAGCCCCGCCAAAAAATTCAACAAATGTTCCCAGTTTTTTTCCAGGATGGTCAGGTTGATATCACTCGAAGAAAATTTATTCTCCGGCCTGAATGCCTGGAGCAAGAAAATGTCTGGGGTAATAACTTGCATGGGTTTGTTTTAGATCCTCGTACCAGTACTGATTTGGACGAACCTGCTGACTTTATTCGTGCTGAAAAGATTTACGAAGAAATGCAGAACGAACGAGGGGAGTAGGGGTGTAATTTCCTCCCCTCATATGAGGGGAGGCGACCTGCCTGCCGGCAGGCAGGGGTGGGGTCGAACGCGCGTACGCACCCCCTCTCGCTCCCCCTTATCCAAGGGGGAGAAATACGTTCTATTTGATCTCCTTTTCCAAATCCTTAAGTCCTTCAGGGCCCTTCTTTGCCGCTTCTTCAACTTTTTTGCGCATATTTTCTGGAAGGCGCGACATGAGGCCATTCATTAAGTCTTCGGGCGATACGCTCGTTTTGCCTGCGTTTCGTGCGTATTCTTCCGCTGCTTGCTGAAGTTGCCGCTTTACTTGCTGCTTCATAACTCCTGGCACAGGAGCTTGTGCCACGGCTTGCTGCAATGCTTGTGTGGCGGATGCGTCCCATCGCATTGATTCGTTGTCGGTTGTAGGTTCTTCTTTTGACTTCTTTTTGAATAGTGAAAACATGGTCGTAAGTGTACAACAAAAAACCCACTATAAAAGTGGGTTTTTTGTATTTCGAAAATAACTAACACTACGCTGCTGGAGCGTCTGTGCCTTCTGTGCTAGGAGCCGCTGGTGCTGCTGCGCATGCTGCGCACAATCCTGCTTCGTTTACTTCAGCGTTTTCTGTTCCACATCCTGTGCATGTTCCGATCATAGAAATCACCTCCTTCTATAGGTTATAAAGTAGCTTGTCGTGTTTTAAGCATACCTGGCTTGCTAGTGTTTGCATATACTACACGCGTATTGTAGATTTACTCGTTATGGTTTCCCTATCCGAACTTAGAGAGCTGCTCATAGTCTTGGCCCTTATTGGCGGGTTTTCTGGGGCATTTTTGTTTTTTGACGCTTCGACTTCACTCAGCGTAAATACTCCCCAGGCAAAACCTTCTCTTGCTCCACGCGTTTTGGGTGCTTCCACGCATATACCGCTTGTCGCAAATCCAGTTGTACATATTGATATTCCCCCGCACAATATATTTGAACCAAACTAACTATGGCAACACTTCCATTTAATGATATTCGAAAAGGAAAAGGAAAGATCATCGTATTAGACGGTGAGCCGTATATTATTGCGTCTGCAGAATTTCTCCGAAAGCAGCAGCGTCGCCCTGTAATTCATACAATCTTAAAACACCTCAAGACGAATCAAACAAAAGAACACACGTTCCAGCAATCTGATAAGGTGGAAGAAGCAGATATTGAGCATTCTCCTCATCAGTATTTGTATCAAGAGGGGGGCAAGTATGTATTTATGAATGGGCAAACATATGAACAGGTTGAAATTCCATCCGATATTATCGGTGACTTAGCTAGGTTTTTATTGGAAGGCCAGGAAGTGAATATCGTATTGTTTGAAGGAACTGCTGTTTCGCTTGATATGCCTATTAAGATTGATCGTAAGGTTATTGAAGCGCCTGAAGGGGTTCGTGGCGATACGTCCTCAAATGTTACAAAAGAAATTGTTATTGAGGGTGGAGTGCGACTTCGTGCGCCTCTTTTTATTAAAGAAGGGGAACTAATTCGTATCGATTCCAGAACAGGCGATTACTTGGAACGGGCCTAACGCCAATACAACCTGACAGTTTACACATTGCTATTGCTTGCATGGCTCTTCTTGTAGGCATATAATACTAGCAGTTGAATGTTGAGACTGCTAACTCTCACTTCAAACCCCCGAGTGTTTTCTCGGACGAAACCATAATCAAAACCTAGGCAATACAAACACGTACCGCGAAGTTCTTTTTTGATCTTCTAACACCATGCCTACTTATGAAAACTCTTACAAAAGAAAAGCCTCGTACTTCTCAGTCACTATCTTCTCTCTCTCGCTATTTACAAGAGATTGGAAAAACCCCCCTCCTTATCGCGGCAGAAGAGCAAGAATTGGGGACTAAGATACAGCAAGGAGATCCAGTTGCTCGGCAACGCATGCTCTTATCCAATCTTCGCCTCGTAGTGAATGTGGCAAAGCAATATGTGCCGGGAAACGAGCCAGAACTTCTGATGGATTTAATCCAGGAAGGGAATATTGGATTAATGCGCGCAGTTGATCGGTTTAAACCAGAATTCAAAACTCGCTTCTCAACATACGGCGTGTATTGGATACGCCAGGCTGTACTTCGCGCGCTTAAAGCTCGGCGATTAGTACGTCTTCCAGAAAATGTCTTTGACCGTGTGCTTGCGATGCAGCGGACAAGATCCAAGTTGTCGCAATTGTTAGGACGTACACCTACGAGCCAAGAAACGGCTGCCGAAATGGAAGCATCTGCCCAAGAAGTTGCAGAACTGGAAGGGTTCTCGTCTGACATTGTTTCTTTGGATCGTACGGTGAATGTAGGGAATGATGAAGACACTGCTCGGCTCCAGGATGTTCTGGAGGATAGTGATGCCCTATCTCCTCTTGAGGTTGCGCATGATTCGCTTAACCGTACAGAAGTTCGCAAGGCAGTATTTGGCCTCCCGGTTCGAGAGCGAGAAATTATCGATGCCAGGTTTGGTCTTTCTGGAGACGCTCCACAGACCCTCGAAGAAATTGGGGAAGGATTCGGAATTAGTCGTGAACGGGTACGCCAGCTGCAGAACGTTGCATTAGAGCGCTTACGTCATCGGCAGCACGTGTCGTACATGGTATGATGCATAGATGCATCATGGATTCTTATACGGCGTCCATTCGTTTGAAACCTTGCTGACTGCACAAGACGTAGCAAGGCTACGTCATCTAAGGCATACGGCCCACTTGCGGATACTGAAAGACTCTCTTAAGCATCGCGAACTCCATCAAGAATTACAGATATTGCATTACCTCAAGCATTACGGACTTGTTACTATTGTTGATATATCGAACAGTAAAGATGTTCATAGGGTTTCGCAGCATCTACGAGAGCTCGCTGATGTTCTGTTGGTTGAACGCGGTACCCATGGGCTTGTTGTTGAGAGTGATCCGACAGAAGAAGATGATATTGCGCGTGCTCATCGCATACGTACATCACTGCGTGCAATTGAAGCGTCGCAGGCACAAGGCGAAAACATCCGAGGATATTTTGCGGGATCATTTGTCCCGCGCATTCGCCACAGCGATCTCGTACTGCAAGCCATTATTCGGCAAGCGACGGCGTAGTTGATTTCCTCCCCTCGTATGAGGGGAGGCGACCTGCCTGCCGGCAGGCAGGGGTGGGGTCGAACGCGCGTACGCACCCCCTCTCGCTCCCCCTTATTCAAGGGGGAGAAATACATTACCAAATTGTGTTACAATGTATTCACGTTATGACGCTTAATAACAAGCTTGCGTTTGAGATATGGGTTGGCATTGTAGTGCTTGTGATTGTTATTGGTGGAGTTGCTGGTGTTACACTCATGCTCGACAACGATGCAACATCATCATTAACGCGAACACAGGTAAATAACCCTGTTTCGACGTCCAAGCCGTTCGCTTCTCAAGACGAGATTAGTGACGCCGCTACGAGTGTCGGCTCTTTATTTGCTCCATAATATCTACCTATGAATCGGAGGGTTCTTTTAATTAGTGCAGGCATAGCGATTGTGGTTATTTTGCTTGGAGTTGCTGGGTGGCTACTCTTGTCTGACTCTTCGTCTTCTCAGCAGCAAATTATTGAAGCTACGCCGGAGCCGATTGATACTGGGACGCTCCCTGTCTCGTCAACCGATCCATTAAATCCAACAGATCTTCCGCAGCCATCAGGCGCCCCTGTCGCATTCCAGGGCGTATGTCCGGATACGTGGATTAGCCAGACTGATACCGACACGGATGGTGTTCCAGATTCTGTAGAGGCTACGTACGGCACTGATGAAAATGCGCAAGATACAGATGGTGATGGATACTCAGATAGTGCGGAAATTCGGAATGGGTATCAGCCACTCGATAGTAATTCCAGCAAACGCTTAGATAGCGATAATGATGGGCTGCTCGATAACGAAGAGTGTACGTACCGTACAGACGCATTTAATCCAGATAGCGATGATGATGGATTTGAAGATGGTGCAGAAGTGAAGAGCGGGTTTGATCCGGCAAAGGCAGGTGACGGAAAGGGAAGTGATAAACTCGTGGCAGCCGAGAAAACGCCCGGTGTTGAGGAGGCTGCGACGCCACTACCGGCTGTTGTAACGCCGATACCGCAACAAGGCTTCGTAACTCCTGTTCCTGCCACTCCAGCCCCCCAACAAACTCTTTCTACTACCCCGATTCAAATTTCTCTTATTCCGTATTCTCAATTAAAGACAACTACTTCCGCTGCAGCAGCTGACATCAAGGCCTATCTTACGCAAGTAGATAGTTTGCGTCCGCAAGAGTTAGCTGATGGGCAAGCGATTGCAACCGCAATTCAAAGCGCGGCAACAGGAAATGTACAGCCGCTTTCTCAAGCGCGGAGCAGAATCGCACAATTTTCCGCAGCATTAAAAGGCGTACCTACCCCAAAGCCTGCACAAGAGTACCAGCAGCTGTATGTTTCCTTAATTGATTTCACCGTGCAGCAGCTGCAAGCAATTGAGCAGAATGCAACTGGTGACCAGGCAAAGGCTGCGCAAGCGGTGTTAAATATTCAGAATACATTGCCAAGTTACGTCACGCGCTTGTCTTCGCTGCGAGCAACAGTAGAAGGTGCGTCTAATACGTAGTACGTTAACCACATGGTCAAAAAGACGGAAGAGAAGACTACATACTATTTCGTAGATGAGTCTGGGGACCCCATTTTTTATAATAGGTACGGAGAGCTTATTGTGGGCCAGGGAGGCTGTTCAAAAATACTGCTCGTGGGATTTATTAGGACTACAGATCCCCGGCCTATTCGTCAGGCCTTAAGCGATTTACGTTATGAAATCGCAAACGATCCTTATTTGCGGGGTATTCCGTCGCTCAAAAGTAGTGTGGAATATTTTCATGCAAAGAATGATAGCCCTGAAGTACGTGAGCGAGTATTTAAAAAAATTGTTAGCTTGGATTTTAAAGCAGAGTTTATCGTTGCTCGTAAAATTGAATCCATTTTTACTAAACGTCACAATCGGAGAGAGAATGTGTTTTATGATGACTTGTTGGCCAAGCTGTTCGAAAATAAACTTCACACTTCTGCTGAAAACAAAATTTATTATGCTGTGCGCGGAAATCGTATCAGACAAGAGCCTATTAGTAGCGCAATTCAAACAGCTATCCTGACATTTGAGAAAAAATGGGATACAAAAATTAATTCAACAATTGAAGTTCAAGCGCAAACAATGACAGGCGAACCTTGCCTTCAGCTAGCTGATTACATGAATTGGGCTATGCAAAGAACTTTTCTTAAAGGGGATATGCGGTACTTTAATTTTGTGAAAGATAAAATATCTTATGTAGCGGACGTCTATGATTTTGATAGATATCCCAAAAATTACTACGGTAGCAAGAATCTATTCGATGCAAATAAAATTAGCCCCCTGTAAGCTAGGTGCTTGCGCACGCAAGGCATGAAGCCTACTTTCGCTTACTGGGGACTAACTAAAGTATATATCTAATATACCAAGCTGTGTATAAAAATCAAGATTTGGTGTATGATTATTACGTTACTCACGTAGTATACTAAACACTATGAATCAGAGGTCCTTCAATAAAGCAGTGAGTATCGTTACGTTAGTTTTCTTTTTAGCAACGCCGCTGAGTACGTTTGCGCAGACGGATTATGGAGAGTTTGGCGATGCTGGAAACCGAGAGGATGTTCCAGGTTCTGGGTTTATGGATTATACATTGGGTAATTCTGGCAGCGATGCGTTATTAAAAACCAAAGCTCCTACGGGATTGATTCAAGATACTACAGGCGTTCCAACTGGTTGCGGGCCTAATGGTTGTGGTGCTAATGCCGGTTCCGGACTCAATGCCGCGGGCGGATTTTTGAACATGTTTGGTGGTGGCGGTGCAGGCGGCAATAACCAACTTCTTTCTGGCCTTGCAATTGGTAGTTTGATGGGCGGCGGAGGGGGCGGTGGAGCAACTGGTGCGGTGAGCCAAGCGCTTACGCTTGCAGGTGCGCTTACGGGGAATATGGGATTAATGCTTGCGGGTATGATTACAAGCATGCTTGGCGGATTAGCCGGTGGTGCTGGCGCAACTCCGCAGCGCGGAAATGTTGATGAGCAATATGTTGCACCTGGGCAAGCTGGACCATACGGTGCTGGGTATGGTAGCGGCGGATATAATCCGTATTACTCACCAGTACCTACTGCAACTCCAATACCTGTAGCTTCGTGTGAAAAAACAATCTTCATTGTAAAAGATACAACGGTTACTCCGAATACAGTGAAGCCGTATCCGACAGCAGTTGAAATTCCGCAAAACCAATGTGTGCTCGCAATTAATTCTGATACCAGCGCATCTCATAGCGTGCAAGTGAAAGATCAAGATACAGTAAAAGCTACGCAATCAATCGACAAAGAAAAGTCTCACATCTTCCGATTTGAAAATAAAAAGACATATACGCTTTGTGTTGATGCCGTAGCCACTTCGACAAGCTCAGGGCAAGCCGCTGCATGCACGACGGTGACAGTAAAGTAGCATCTCCTATGAAAGCACTTGGCAGCATTCTTCTATCGCTTGCCTTGCTCGGAGTGGGGAGTGTTGCGTGGGCGGCGGGTAAGCCCGCGATTATTAGTACTGAGTGGTGCGGGCCATGTAAGACGTTGAAATATGGATCCGAAACTAATCTTTCAGCAAAAACTGATCTCTGGAAAAGGGCTGAGACTCTAAGTCAGAATGGAAAGTTGGATATTTATACCCAGTCAGCGGACCAGCGAGTTTGGATGAAGAATGGAGTCGAACTTGCTGGGGGCGAAGTTCCTCCTAGGGCTTCTCAGTTTCCTGCCTTACAGCAAAACCCTCAAGCAGGTAAATATGATACTACTGAGCGGGCACTTGATAAAAGTAGTTTAGAGGCAATAGTAAAAAATCTTGAAGGAACCGCTGAGCAGGGAAACCTCGAATGTCTCTTCGTCCGCCCTGGCCAGTTTGATGAGCAGAATGAATCCATTCCGCAGGGTGGTGGCAATATTACTGTGAAGGCAAATATGGCAGGATATGGAAGAAGTGCAGAATTTGCTGAACCCGAATTTGGTGATCCTGAATCCCCCACTAACATGGCTATCCGTACAGACCAAGTCCCAAATACGATGCTCAGAGAGATCGTTCAAAAAGATATTGCTGGCGCTCAATCAAAGATAGCTACAGCTTCAAACAAAAAGATTACGATGTTTGTTCCAAGCGCAACTCAGGCTCAGGAGTTTGTGGGTACGTCAAACTCTGGAGGAATTGGCACATACAAAGTTGGGAACGGAGTCTCTATTACTCCTAGTTCATACAATGTTGGCGTCCGGTATCCTGTGAACCCTGACGGTACCCCAGCAATCGCCTCCCAAAAAACCCTTGTATTTAACAAAGACTGCGAACCATCTGTAGAAGATGCTCCTACAAATTCCGTCGATCAAGCCAGTAATCCAGGCAGTAACTTTGGAGGTGCTCCTGGCCCAGGAGGGCTGGGTGGCCTTGAATCAATCTTTCCTCTTCTCATGCAAATGATGGGTGGAGGACGAGGACAGCAAGGTGGTCAGAATCCGAATGGCAGCCAATACCCTCCGTACAACCAGCTCAATCAGCAACAGCAACAACAAAACTGTGCCGGGCTTGTAAGCTCTCCTGTGTGTGGACTAGATAAAAAAACATACAGAACCGCCTGCGATGCGCGTAATGCACGAACATCTATTGTAGGCCAGGGTGAATGCAAACAACCAACCCCAACTCCAAACATTGCTGCCATATCGTCAATGATTGTGAACCAGCTCAACGCAAGCGGAGTACCTGCTGCAATCCTGGAACAGGTGAGGAATACGGTGACGAGTGTGCTGGGGGGAGTGTTCGGATCAAATGCGACAATTAACGAAACAATTATCCGATGAAAATACTAATGAAAAATACATCAAGGTCTTTGGATCGAGGAATGCTTTTTATTGCATCCGTATTTTTACTACTTGGTTTTGCAGCGCCTGCTGACGCAGTAAAGCCTGATACAAGAATCTTTGTACAACTCGTTGCTCCTAAAGCATCTTTCGGTAACATTGGTGGTATTGATGAGCAAAACTTTAATGACATGACAAACTATTTTAAGCAGAAGGGTGTTCCGTTTAGTATCTATAATCCTAATAACTATTTTTATCTTGATGGTACCGATCGGAAAGGACTCTTCGGGGATATTGGAAACTTTCTCCAAACCTCCACTTCTCCTGTAAACATGATTTGGCGTGCTGGGCATGGAACCGAGGACGCTGTGGGCGGTTGGGGTGGATCGGACAACGTGTATAATATGGGCGTAGATGTTGGGCGCCAAGAATATTTTGCCCAAACAAGAAAAATTGCAGACCAGCTTGGCAAGGATGTAATTATTGTCGACCACAGCTGTGGCTCTGGTGCATGTGTGCATGCTCCTATTTCTGATTCTGTGGGGGGGCATCTCAAAGGTGTCATTACATCGACCGGAAAAGGAGAGACAAGTTTTACCGGCACTCTTGAATCATTGTTTCGTGACGGTGTTGCTAACGGCGCTGCTGATGGAATTCTTGATGGCAAAAAAGATAACAAAGTTACACTAGGAGAATTGGCAAAATATAGCAAGCAGAAGGGTTATGCGGCTGAATTTGCAGGAGATATGAATACGGCTGTTACATATGAATCTGATCATCCAGAACTTGCTGAGAGCGTTTGTGAAGTACTTGGACCTGCGCTTGATGGCCCAGGAGTTGATGACGCTCTTGCAGAACGAATGAGTGAGCTCGGATATAATGAAACGGTCGAAGAGCAGAAGGCGAAATTTCCATCAAAGGCCGATAAAAAAGTATATTTCTTTGTACCAGATGCGACGAATATTAAAAAGTTTCTTGATGGGCTACCAAGCAACGCAAAGTACGACATTAATGGACTACCGATACCGCCTGATTCTTATGGTATTGGAAAAACAATCTTATTAGCGAGTGTGGGCAGTTCTCAAAATGGCTCGGCGTATTTTAAGGCCACTAGTGGCGACCAGTGTGCTGCAGAGCCTATAAAGTTTGAGCGGGCAGATGGAGGCACTTCGGGCGGTAATGGGTTATTTGGAAATAACGTGGGTGGCGCTTTAGGTACGAATAGTTTATTACCTCTTTTGATGCAGGGCTTGCTGGGGCAGGGGATGGGAGGATTTGGTGGTCAGGGTGGGTATGGAAATCAAAATCAATACGGTGGCCAGTATGGTCAGCAGTATCAAGATTGTTCTCGTATTGCAGAGTCGCCCGTATGTGGTAGTGATGGACAAGCATATAAAAATTTGTGTTACCTTCAGCAACAAGGAGTGCAATTGCGCAAACAAGGCTTGTGCGTACAGGCAACCAGTACTCCAACTCCAAAACCAACTGCGACGCCTAATGTTTCGAATATATTAAACCAAGTAAGTCAGAGCGGCATTCCAAGTAGTATGCTCGAGTTTGTGCGCAATGCAGTTTCGTCTTTGCTCTCAAATATTTTATCGGGTGGCGCAGCTATATCTGAAACAGTTGTACGGTGACTATGCAGACTACAAAGAGATCCCCTAGTGTCCTTTTCTGCAGGTATCTTATGATCTTTCTAATCTCCTTGCTTGTTAATGGGGCTACTAATGTTTTTGCTGCGTACCCAACAACTAAAGCTCCCGCCACTCTTCACGTTCCCTATGGCTTGAGTTTTGGACCCGGAATAGCAAGAAATAAAATTTTGGATGGTGCAAGAGCAAAGGGTGGTGAAGATGCATACAGAGAAGCGTTATATGCTCTTGATGTTGAAAAGAGCCTTATCATTAAAGGCGACCTAAGTACAGGCGATAATTCCTATATTACATTCGATGGGCCAAACGTTGTGGGCGAAAATGCAATTGAGCAGCAAATACAAAAGTGGTCAGAAGAAAAGAAGGCTGCTCAGCCGCAAAAACCCCAAGAACAGCAGAAAGACAAAGGAAGTGACCTCGAATGTCTCTTCGTCCGCCCTGGCCAGTTTGATGAGCAGAATGAATCCATTCCGCAGGGTGGTGGCAATATTACTGTGAAGGCAAATATGGCAGGATATGGAAGAAGTGCAGAATTTGCTGA
>Ga0209542_10000484_pt1 | contig 95738 bp, 99 predicted proteins | sample RifCSPhighO2_01_FD_184028 | JGI IMG/M metagenome (GOLD analysis project Ga0209542, IMG submission 184028) | Soil microbial communities from Rifle, Colorado - Rifle CSP2_plank highO2_0.1 (SPAdes) (version 2) | ecosystem: Environmental > Terrestrial > Deep subsurface > Rock core/Sediment ...
AATTCGCCCGCCGACACTGGGATCTCGTGATTCTCGGTGCAACGCACTATCAGGCGGCGGAACCCGTCACCCTGGGAAAGCGTGCCTGCCTCTGGATTCAGGACCTTCTTGCCGACCTCCGGAACATCCGCGCGCTCTCCTCCGCTCTCCCGTTCCTGGGAGCCAAGGGGGCTACGGGCACCCAAGGTCCCCTGCTCACGCTCTTCAACGGCGATAAAGACCGCGTCCTGGAATTTGACCGGTTGTTCGCCGAGAGCTGCGGCTTCGTTGAACTCTCACCTCTTCTCGCGGGACAAACCTACTCCCGCAAGATCGATGCGAACATCATCTCGGCGCTTGCGGCGCTTGGCTCTACACTGGCCCGGATCAGCAACGATCTGCGACTCATGGCCCATGACTACGAACTCCAGGAGCCAAGGACTGAAGACCAAGTTGGCTCAAGCGCTATGGCGTTCAAACGCAATCCCATGCTCGCTGAACGTCTGCGAGCCATCGCTCGGTGGCTCATGGGTATGGCTGCCATCGGCCAGCAGATGTACGCCGACCAGTGGCTGGAGCGAACACTCGATGATAGCGCAACGCGCCGAATCCTCATTCCAGAAACCTATCTGGCGGCGGATGCGTGTCTGCTCATCGCTCAGTACCTTTTCGAGGGAGCAAGCGCGAACACCGCCGTTATCGCTGCGAACGTTCGGCGGCAACTCCCCTTCCTTGCGACGAGCGAAGTGCTCGCAGCCGCCACGCGAGCCGGACTTAGTCGCCAAACGGCGCACGAGCACATCCGCGTCCTCTCGATGGAGGCATGGGACGGGATATTCAATCGTGGCGAGGGAAACAATCTCCTCGAGCGCATCAAGGATAATCCCTTCTTCGCCCCGATCAAGGATCAGGTAGACTCGCTCGCAGAGCCCAATGTAGGCCTCGCCCCCGATCAGGTAGCTTGGTTCATCACGGGCACCGTTGAACCCGCACTCGCCATGTACAGAGATAACCTGGACGAACGGGTGACTCTGAACTTCTAATCAGCACCTTCAACCGCCGTGGCAGGACGGCAATGATAAGGATTTTTCCAAAACAAAAAGACGCGGGGCCTGCCCTCCGCGTCGTTTTTTATTTAATTTTTTTATTCGCTTACGGCTCTACAGCTTGTATCGCTCTATAGCTTTCCTCTCTATGCCTCCCTTGGCTCGCCGAGTTCCACATTCGTCTCGCGCTGACGGATTTCTTCTTTGAGGGCGAAGATTTCTTTGTTGAGGGCATCGATCAGGATTTGGTCATCCATTGATGGAGCGCTCGGCTGGGGCATGACCGGAGTGGGAGCAACCGGAGTTGAAATAGTCGGGATGGGGGTCGATTGATGGATTGGTGCAGTGACGGGGGTCGGAGGAACAGGAAGCGAAGGCTGGACGCTTGTTGGCAGGGTTTCCGAGGCAAATTTCTCGTACGGCAATATGACCAACTCGGGTTCGTTGCCGTTCATAACCAAGATACCGCCAACGCGGGTCGCGAGCTCTTTTAGTTTTGCGAGATCAAAAGCCATGGCCTTGGTATAACAAACCACTTGAAAAAGCACAAGGGGTATGATACCGTTATCCAGCATGGAAGGAGAAATACAAGCAGACAATCGATTGTACGAGCTCGCCTATCATATCACACCCGACCTCGAAGAGGCGGCAGTGAAGGCCAAGATGAGCGAAGTTGAATCCGTCGTTACCCAAAACGGCGGTGTTGTGGTGCTCTCCCGCGATCCGCGCCGAATGCATCTTTCATATCCCATCGCCCACAAGCACTATGCGTTCTTCGGCGTTCTTGATTTTCAGGGCAATCCCGAAGGCATCACCGCAATTGATTCACAAATGAAGCTGCACGAGGGAATCCTGCGTTACATGGTCTTGAAAAAGCCGGAGGAAGGAAAAGAAATTCGCTCGTTGGGCGATCGTCTCCGCAAAGCACGCTCGGTTGCGCCGACACATCAGAAGACCGCCGACGAAGGACGCAAAGTAGCCAAGCCCGCCGCAACGCCCGTTGAGCAAGAGAAGATGACTAAGGAGCTGGAAGACGTACTTGGGAAGATTTAGCGATACCAGCGGTACAGCGATACGAGCCGTAAAGCAAAACGCTCTACAGCTCTATAGCTTTACAGCTTTACAACTTGAACCTAAATAAGGTATTCATAATAGGGCGGCTGGCGGCGGATCCGGAAGCGCGAACGACGCCAAGCGGCCAACAAGTGGCAACGATTCGAATCGCGACTAATCGTGTCTGGAATGATCGGACGAGCGGACAGAAGCAGGAACAAGTCGAATTTCATACAGTGGTGTGTTGGGGAGGGCTCGCGGATGTCGCGGGAAAGTATTTAAAGAAGGGGCAGCTCGCATTTTTTGAAGGACGATTGCAGACCCGATCGTGGCAAGGCAATGACGGCGTGAAGCGGTATCGCACCGAGGTGGTTGCAGAAACGCTTCAGTTGGGACCAAAGGCAGGCGGTATGGGCGGATCATACGATCAATCCCCGTCCGCAAGTCCCGCAACCGCCCGATCAGCGCCACCCGAGAAGGAAGAAGAGATACCTATCATCGAAGAAGGCGCCCCGCTTGCCAGCCCTATCGGAAAAGAAACGGACGCCGTCGAAGAAGCAGAAATAGATCTGAAAGATATACCGTTTTAGAAAGCTGTTAGGTGTTAGTGGTTAGCTTCTAGGAAATTCCCGAAGCTAAAAACTAAAAGCTAAAAGCTAAAACCCGTGCCCCAAGAGCCTTGTCCCGCATGCCAGGAAAAAGTGAATTACGTTGATTACAAACAGACCGACATTCTGCGCAAGTTTGTATCAGGCCAATTCAAGATGTTCGGCGCTTCCCGCACAGGCCTGTGCAACAAGCACCAGCGCGACGTCGCCAATGCTATCAAGCTCGCTCGCTTCATGGCCCTCATGCCCTATACGAGAAATCAAACGAGGAAGAAGTAGAAATTAGGGCTAATATTGATACCTTGACAAATACCACAGAAATGTGGTATTATTGTTTCTAAGGAGGGTCCCGAACATGACAACCAGAGCCGCATGGATGTTGCTCCTACTCGTCGTGATAGCAAACGCCGCCGTGGGGCTCGGACAGGGGGACCTGATCCGTGCCAACAGAGTCGCCGACTGGATTTTCATCGTGACGTGCCAGCAGGTGATCATCTGTCTCATTGCTCTCGGCCTCATACGTTTCGCAGAAGGTCGCGCCATAACAAGGAAGGAGCAACTGATCGCGATCTCGCTAGTCTACATCGGGCGGACCATCTACGAGGCCATCGAGTGGATCCAGTCGACAGGATACCTCGGATGACCCCCCCCAAAAAAAAGTCTCGTCCACCACCCAGTTCGTTCCTATGGCAGAGGAAAAAATTCGTCGAGGGTATTTTGCCAGCCCTCAAACACTAAGCAATGTATCTCAATAGATTCCTTAGTAGCAAACGCAACCGGAAACGGTTGTTTTTGTTTTATGCTTCTCTATACAATTTTATCTCAGCAAATATCACCGACCACGAGAGTCCGAAAAGAAGCGCGTAGAGATACTCATCAATTGGGATTCCGAAAAAATACATTCCAAATGTTCCGTTAAAGTTCCATTGGGACTGGGTGAATCCGGGAAAAATCGCATTTACCACTAGTAGTGAAGAAATATAAAGAGCTAAAAATAGAAAGCCGCTGAGCAAGCTCTTAGCAAAAAGATCTCTCCGCAGCCACCACAAAAAAATAACAAGTATGCTGGCGATAATAAATAGTGCCCTGATCATTGGCAAAATATTCATACCTTGAGTATAGAGACCACTCAATGCAAGCAAAATCATGAACAGATAGATGATATGCGCATGATGCAAATATCTCTCATTTCTCGCGATTCGTTTTATATGATGATCGAATACGAACTCATAAAGCACCGCAACGATACCGCCTGTAAAAAAGCACCACAAAAAACTTTCCAAATCAAAAAGACCAGAAAGCTTGTAGATGACAACTGGGTGCCAATAATGAGGAACGAAGAACGGCTGGGTCAACCCAAAAGGCAGAAAAAGAAAGCTCGTAAAAAGCATTTCTCTGTGCAAATCTTTGCGAAAAAACCACAGACACGCCCACACGACTGCAAGTATGAAGCACCAAAATAAGTAGCCGTATTGCATAAACAATATCTTCTGTGGTGAACCGTTCTACAACTTGCTATTCTCCTTAATGCTCCGCTCGAGCCACTTGAGATCGTAGTTCATGATTTCCATGTGGAAGTTCGTCTCGTGGAAGCTGAATGGGTCTTATTGTGATTTTTCCATTTCCGGCGCCTCCTTATCAAATGCAAGTTGGTAGCTCAACACCTTCACCTGAGCGCCTGAAGCGTCTTTTAGAGTTTTGATCTTTCCTATCAATATGATTTTGTGATTCGGATCAAGTTCGTTGCTACCGGTCTTTATTATAATTTGATTTTCAGAAACAACGCCGAAAGAAACGCCATCGCCTTCAAGAGTCTGATGCAAACGATACGCATTGAGTGTAACGTCATCCCACGTGTACTTTGTGGTGTAGATGGGCACACTCATACCCTTGCCCATTGGTATACTTCCTGTTTTCTTACTATGTCCGACATATTCTTGAAATGGTCTCGTACCTTCAGATGTTAAATACCCTTCCGTTTTAACAAGGGGGTGTTCGGCAAATGATTCGGGATTTTTAACCAGGTCCTCGATCGCAGTTTGCGGAAGCGAATCAAAATCATTCCGCTCAAAAGGCCCACACGCCTCCAGGACCGCTAAAGCTCCGACTGTAAAATACTTCATCAAAAAAGCATCGCGTTTTAAAACAAGGCGCCCATCTTTTCTGATTTCTTGTTCTGCGCTCGGCGCTCCGCTTTCGGCTGTTGGGATTTCTTTAAACATAATTACACTGCTATATCTCCCTTTGCGCGGCTACCTTTTCATCAAGTTTATATCTCTTCTCAAATTCAAACTCGTAATACTCATTATTGCCCTTAAACCATTTACAATACAGGTTTGATTCTTCAGCTTTTATAAATTTGATTGAGTAGTTTGAGAGTTGTCAGTATTAGATTTATGGAGAAAAATAAAATATATACAAGTTATAATGACAACTACGATCGTAATCGAAAGGATAGATACCAAAATATCAGAAGTGGGACCTTCAGGAACAAGGTTTCTTGCAATTGCCAGAATTGCTAGAAAAATAATAAGTATGCCAATTATTTGAGCAACTCTGCCTTTGATGGATCTCTTGGACGATATTTTTACTTCTTTTTTGGAAACTATGTACAAACCCCAAATTAGCAACAATGTAAATGGAATCATAATATTTCTTATGAATAATATTATATCTCCCTCTGCGCGGCGGCCTTCTTAATAGCTTCCGCGATGTCTTTTTCGACTTTGGGGTTGTCTTTGAGGAATTGCTTTGCGCCCTCGACACCTTGGCCGAGTTTTACGTCACCATAGTTGTACCAGGCGCCGGATTTGTTCACGACTTCAAGCGCAACGCCGGTGTTCACGAGATCTCCGACTCGCGAGATGCCTTCGTTGTACATGATGTCGAACTCCGCTGTGCGAAATGGCGGGGCAACTTTATTTTTGACGATCTTCACCTTAACTCGATTGCCGACGATCTTCTCGCCGGATTGAATCTGGGCAGAGCGACGGATCTCAATACGCACTGATGCATAGAACTTGAGCGCGAGTCCCCCGGTCGTCGTCTCGGGATTGCCAAACATGATGCCAATCTTCTGGCGAATCTGATTGATAAAAACCACGGATGTATTGGTCTTTGAAATAATGCCGGTCAGCTTGCGAAGAGCATGGGACATGAGCCGGGCCTGAAGTCCCATGTGCTGTTGATCCATTTCGCCTTCGATCTCCGCGCGCGGAGTAAGTGCGGCAACCGAATCTACAACAACAAGTGCGATCCCGCCGGAACGCACGAGCGTTTCAACAATCTCAAGCGCTTGCTCACCGGTATCCGGCTGGGAAATGAGGAGATCGTTGATTTTTACACCGATTTTCTTCGCATATTCGGGATCGAGAGCATGCTCGGCATCGACATAGGCGCAGACTCCGCCTTTCTTCTGCATTTCAGCGACAAGATGGAGACAGAGCGTGGTTTTTCCGCTTGATTCCGGACCATAGATCTCGGTTACACGGCCGCGGGGAACACCGCCAACGCCAAGCGCCAAGTCAATCGAGATAGAGCCTGTCGGGATCACATCCACATCCACTCTACGCCCTTCACCAAGCTTCATGATAGACCCGTCGCCGTATTTTTCTTGGATTTCTTTGATCGCAAGGTCAACGGACTTGCTTGTTCCGTCGCCCTGCACTTTCGCGGTCTCTTTTTTTTCCTCGTCTTTTCCTTTTTTTGATTTGAACATAGTTTCAATCTTACACGATTTCGGATTGATAGCAATCTACGCAATACACAGTTTTGGGACGGTCGGGGGCGTAGCTTGTTTCGATGGCTTTACTGCATTTTGCGCACGTACGGTTCCAAAGCTTGAGCGGATTACGCTTGGCAAGACGCTCAAAATGCCGGCAGTTGGGGCAGAGCGTCGGCAATGAAATATTGTGGCGTTCATAGAATACTTTGTCCTCGCTCGTGATTCGAAACGCCGTCGTGCACGATTGAGCGCATTTTCCGTCATGCTCACAGGCGACAATATCACCCCCGATTTGATACTCTTTGACTTCCGGATCCCTCCAGCGATAGCCCTTGGCAAGTGCTTGATCTTTGGTTAATGTGAAGAACTGCTGCGCGACAGTTTCGTTATACGCATGGGGTGACAGCTTCATCGGAAAGAATTCCCCATACTCCCCCGTTTTTGACATTTGAGATTTGATTTTTGCGATTTGCGCAAAATATTCTTCGCGGTTGTATTGCTTATTCAGGATGCAGTGCTGCGCTTTTCTCAGCCCATTGCAGCCAAACAAATCCTGCGAGCTATGACAGTTCATGCAGTATTCTGAATTTACCAGCTGGATCCAGCATTCGTTGCAAAATTTCAAATCCGCGCATTGGATGCCAACATTGATACTTTCATACATCCGCTCCGATTTGTTGCTCCACGGCCCAAAATCCATAAGATCCTTCCCATACAGCACCCGATAGCAATATCGCGCGTCTTCGACTTCAAGCACATTGTAGGAGTGAAAAACATTTTTTGAATTTTCAATCCAGTTGCCGCTAACGTTGGCGCCATGACGGACAACGAGCGCGGGTACCGGAAGTGTGCGCTTAAGTTCTTCAAATTTCTCAAGTTGCAATTTCGCGCGTGGCAACTCCGCGAGATATTCCTCGCGGGTATATTGCTGATTGTAAATACAGTAGCTCTTGTTGCGCAGATTCACACAACCAAAACAATCAGTGCAATTGCGACAATTGAAAAGATAGGAGGAGTTGGCGCACTCAGTGCATTCTTGGGAATAGAAAAGATTATTGCACTGGTAGATGTCGGTGCATTCGTAGCATCGCTCGCATTTTTGTGCCGTGAAACAGTCAACGCAATCTTTTGAAAAATCATACCCCATGCCATACCGGCAATCCTCCGCATGAGTCGTCTCAAACACCAAATAGCAGTTTTTCATGTCGGTTACCCGATTGGTGTATTCACTGTTGATGCTAAAGCCCTGCCTCACCACACCGCATCGCGGGACAGCATCACGAAGCTCCAAGAATTGATCGAAAAAATTTTTTGAAAAATCATAATCCCGCCCATACGACTTTGGATCCCACATATCAGACCACCAACACTGATAGCAGTAGACGGGAAATGGCGCGTCGGCGGGATACATAAAAATCTTTTCGGCATGGCACAAATCGCACGCGCGCTTGTACAGCGCCCGTTCGTTGCGAAACGTCATCCGCCTTATCATCCGGCATTCCGGACACCACGTCGGCAGCGGAACGTGAAAACGATTATAAAACTCCCGGTCCTCCGGGAAAATTTGGAAATCTTTTTTGCAACTTTGGCATGTCACGATAGTCTCCATAAAGGCTAGTGGTTACTCCCTTCCCTTTCCGTTATCAGCGGGGAAATCCTTCATGACTCCTGAATATTCTGGGATATAATGAAAATCGGCAATACCACTTTCCTTTTCAAACGCGAGTTCATATTTTGCAAAATTTGGACCTTCTATCATTGTGAAGCGTCCCCGTTCCTTCTTAGAAATATAGAGCGCTTTATCGGCAGATTCAAATGCATCTTGAAAAGGAAGAACTTCTCCGGATCTTACCAAAACACAACCCGCACTGATAGTCGGCGATGTAATATCCGATGCTATCTTTATAGCACCAATGTATCCGGCAATGCGTGCCATGATATTACGAATATCGTCGGGTGTGACATCGGACAAAAGAACAAAGAATTCATCACCGCTCTTGCGACAGCCAATGTCAAAATCACGAATATGTTCCCGTATAATTCTCCCAATCTCGATCAAAAACTTATCCCCTTCGGCATGCCCATATCGATCGTTAATTGTTTTAAAATAGTCGACATCAAATGCGATCAAAGAGACCACCTTGCCTTCGGGAATGTATTTGATACTACGTTCATACAAAGATTCAACCATGCCGAATTTAAAGAGCCCAGTTAACTCATCCACTTGTCCGCGAATTTTCAAATCGGTATTTTTTTTCGCTGTTTTATCAACGTATGTGTCCAGATAGGAAAGAACTTCCTCGCGCTTTTCAGCTTTCGCCTTCTCTTCAAGATCCGGGTAATCTCTCTCAATTTCTTCAGCAACGGATTTAGAAAGATCTCCAATAATAGATATCCTCTCTTGTGCTATTATTCTTTCAATTTCCTCAGCAACACCGCCCTTTTCGCTCGGAGATCGCTTGATCGGAAATTCTTTTTCTGCGCTCATAGTTGAAATATTGATTTACCTTATACAATCTCCGCTTGGTAACACTCTTCACAATATACAACTTCGGGGCGTTCGGGGGAATAGGGAGTTTCGAATTCATTCGGACACTGCTCGTCACCATGGGAGTGACTCGCGCTGTTCGTGTAACGTGTATCGTGTAACGCCGGATCAGACGCTACACGCTGTGCGTTTTGCGCTACACGGCCCGGGCACATGCAGGTGTGATGATGGAGTTCACGCGGCGCGCGCAACGCGATGCGGACGGAGTCGCGGCACGGGTAGCACTGACGCGGAATCGGTATCTGTTCTCGCCGGTAGAATGCAAGCTCCGGTTCGACAATGTTGTAATTGCGACTACAGGTCACGCACTTAAGTACTTGCTTGAGGATATCGTCCTGGATATCACTAATTAGATCGGGAATCTGCTCGGGCGGAAGCGTCTCCTTGTCAAACGTTCCCGGAGTATTGTCCTCCCATTTCCAACCTTTCGCCAACACCTCGTCTTTGGCAAGATGATTTCCGAAGACATAGTTGTGCGACTCGTTGTATCCGAACGGACTAAGACTGATCGGGAAAAACTCACCATATTCCCCTGTTGTTTTCATGCGTTCGATAATCTTTGCCTTAAGCACTTTGTATTCTTCAGGAGAGTATTTATTATTAAGGATCATATACTCGCCCTTTTTTAGTCCGATGCAACCGAAAAGATTTTGCGAGTTGAAGCAATTGTCGCAATACTCGAGATGCGAAACATCGTAGGTTACGTTGCAAAACTTGAGATTAAAGGCGCGAATGAGCGCGTGGCATTCGTAGATAAGTTCTATTTTTACCGCATTGCGGTAGCTGTCCATGACATCTTTCCCCTCCTCAACATTGGCGACAAACTTGACGTCCTCGCAATCCGCGGCATCAAACGCATGATGCGTGTTTTTTGCATTGAAGATATAGCTTCCGGTTATATTGGTTGAGCGTTCGACAACAGTGTACTTATTGATTGCCTTTGTTCGTATAAGCTCGATGAATTGTTGATAGAGCTTTTTGCGCGTTGCGTATGACCCAAGCTGGAATTCTTTTACTTTCCTTTGATATTCCTCTTTGGAATATTGCTCGTTGAGAAAGTAGTTACTCTTGTTGCGGAGATTCACCGACAAGAAGCAATCTGTGCATCCGCGTAGGTCATAGCAGTAGTAGCAGTTGGAGCAGGCGTTGCACAGGATACAATAATGACACTGATAGCTATTATCGACGTTGATGCACTGATAGCATCGCTCGGCCTTCATATAGATGTTTGTGCAATCGAGCAAATCGCGCGATTGTAACACAAAATCACCATACAATACGTTTTCGCAATTCATGATTGATGATCCCATAAAGCAATCTTTGTTGTCAGAGGAGTGGTTGGTATATTCCGAGCGCACGCTGTTTTTCCCCAGCATCGCAATCCGTGGCACAACTTGTTGTAATTCTGCGAATTGCTCAAAAAACGACCGACTAAAATCATAGTCGCGTCCGAATGCCGTGGCATCCCAGTTGTCCGACCACCAGCATGGCTGGCAGTAGACCTTAAATGGTTTGTTCGGTGAGTACATGGTCACCGTGCTTTTACCACACAGATCACAATTCCGTCGATACAAGTTCCGGTCGTTCCGCCAGGCATAGCGCCGCACCACGCGGCATTCCGGACACCACGTCGGCGGCGGGACACGGATCCGCTCGTAAAAACTCGCGTCGTCCGGCTCGATAGTGAAGGATTGGTTGCAGTTTTTGCAGTCTGGCATGATGTAAGTTTATATGAATTGATTATAGAAAGCGAGTCTGATTTTAAACGCTTTCAAAGCTGATTTCTCTGCTATTGCGAGCGTACGACTATCAATGATAAGAGATTTCAGCGACGGGCTAAACGAATCGGCATGGCCCTTCCCGCCTTTTTCGTCGTGTTTAAAATGAGGATAATAGAACATTGATTCTTCGGGCTGAATTCCAAAGCGAGCCGCGAGTACCGGTACAATGTGCCGGTATGTTTCCGCCGGAAGTATCTCACCGGCAATACGCAGAGCAACTAATATTTTGAGGTCGTAATCCAATTGCGGATATCGAATCAGATCGAAAAGCTGTTTGATGGTTCGCTTCGTCTGCGGAGATGCTTCCGTATTGAGCATTCGGTTTTTTGATATTCCTATTTTTTCGACAAGATCATGGAAGCGATCATCTTGATGCGTTGGAAGGTCGCGTGGAATTTCATCCCGCAAAATGGCGCGAAGTATTTCTTTGTCACCTTCTCCGTCCAGCCCTAGCTTCGCTCTCTCATACCACGGCACAAAAATACTCGAGAGATGCCCCACTTGAAACAGAATATCAACAAAGAATTTGTTGTTTTTCTTGGGAAGTTTTTGCCAGAGAAAGTGGGCATTGAACTTCTTGATTAACAAGTTTTCGTAATTATCATATCGTTCAAAATACTTCATCATTTCAACAGGATACGGCATGAATATATTTTGTCAAAAAAACAATACATTTTTTGTATAATTTTACACAAAAACTTGATTTCATTATATGATAATGCTAGTATTTCTGTATGAATCATCTAGACAATAAAGTAATTGAGCGTAAGCTCACGGAATACAATCTCACAGAAAAGCAAGCAAAAATCTATCTTTCTGCCCTGAATCTTGGCAAGACGAGCGTCCAAGCACTCGCGCGAAAAGCGCGCATCGAACGGAGCAATGCCTATGATGCCATTGAGTCCCTCATCGAAAAAGGGCTTATGAGTGTGGCCGTTGAGGACAAGAAACGCTATTTCACGGCTGAATCGCCAACTGTTCTGGGACGTATCATGGAAGAAAAGAGAATAGAGCTCGACGCCTTACTTCCCCATCTCGAAGCGATACACAAAACCGCCGGCACCGCACCGCGAGTAATGCTCTATCCTGGAATCGAAGGCTACCGAACTGCCTATGAAAATACTCTTAAATGCATAGAAAAGAAGCTGTTCGGTATCTTCTCCGTCCGCGACATGCGAGAAGTACTTGGCGCTGATGTCGTTGATCGAATCATTGAAAAGCGTGTCATGCGTGGAATTGCATTGCGCGTCATACGATCGCAAGAGCGAGAACTTCCCGATGTACGCTACCCAACAAGCGCCAGTCAACTGCGCGAAGTTCGATTCGCACCTCATGGTATGGATTTCCCTATCACAACCTACGTGTATGACAATAAAGTTGTAATCCTATCTTCAAAAAAAGAAACGTTTGGATTGATTATCGAAAGCGCTGATATCGCCCAAGCTCATCGCTATTATTTTGAAGCCCTTTGGGAAATCAGTAAACCACAATAGAGATCACGCTACCTCTGCTTGATAGCACTGCTCACAATATACTTTTTCGGGTCGATCAGGAGTATAGCTGGTTTCAAATTCATTGGGACACTGGCCGGTGTGGTGTGGGTGTGCCTGAGCGCACATGCAGGTTCGGTGCCAGAGCTTGAGCGGATTGCGCTTAGCAATACGCTCATAGTGGCGGCAGTTGGGACAGAGGTGCGGCAAAGGCAAATTCATGCGTTGATAAAACTGCAGTTCGGAAGCTGTGATCTTAAACGCCGTCGTGCATTGCTGGTTGCATGTTCCTTGGTGTTCGCATTCAAGAACTTCGTTGAGAATCTTTTCAGAAACTAAAGAAATCTTTCCGGGTATATCCCCTGCTGAAAGTGTAATGCCATAGTTGCGTTCCGATGATTTTTGCCAGCCATATCCTTTTTGTTTCGCTTGTTCTTCAGTTAATGGAAAAAATTCCTGGGCGACTGTTTCATTGTAATTTAAGAGTGACAATCGAATGGGAAAATATTCGCCGAATTCCCCCATCGTTTTCATGTGATCTATGATGCGCCTTTTTAATTCTTCGTAAGTTTCTTTGTCATATTGCTTGTTCAGAATACAGTATGATTTGCTACGAAGTCCTACGCAACCAAAAAGATTTTGCGAATTCGAACAAAAATCACTATACATGATGTCATTTGATTCACCGGTTGTGTTGGAAAAGAAACATCGGACAACCTTCCAAAAACCAAGATATTCATACGAAAGCTCTGAATATTCACAGTAGTTGACGTCGTGCACATCTTTTGCATGAATAAGTCGCATAGCATATGCTGAATCTTCGGCAAGTTTCACATCGAAACTGGTACGGATATTTTTAGATTGCACGATATGATCTCCCGACACGTTCATGCATTGCAATGTAGTCGCGGACCGATGTGGTATCTCGAGCTTGAGTTGCAAGAATTTTTGTCTGACTTCTTCGAGCGCCTCTTGACCTCGTGAAAGAATATCATCGCGTTTCTCTTTATATTCCGCACTGGTATACGGCTGATTGAATATGTAATATTGCTTATTACGTAGACCAACGCACCCGATGCAATCCTGACAGTTTTTACAGTCGTACGCATAAAGTAAATTCACCGATGAAGCACAATCTTGCACGAAGGCGCAATGGGAAAGTTTTTCGCAATCAATGACCTCATAGCAATACTCAGACTCTCGGGCGAGATAGGTATCAACACAATATTTTGATTCGTAGGGTAAACCGTACAAACAGTCTTCAACGTAAAGCGAACCGAAACAAAGATAACAATTTTTGGCCTCGCCAACGTAATTACAATATTCACTATTGATCATATTCGTATTTCGAAGGTTTGGCCGTGGTACGCAATCTTGCAGTTTTCTAAATTGCTCAAAAAATGAGACTGCAAAATCGCAGTCACGACCATATTTCATCGGATCCCATCCATCTTCACGCCAACATGCTTGGCAATATACGGGAAACGACTTGTCTTCAGAATACATCGAGATAACTGATTTATTGCACAACCCGCAGGTGCGTTTATAGAAATTGCGTTCGTTTCGAACAGCTAGCCGCCGAATCAATCTGCATTCCGGACACCACGTCGGTGGCGGAACTTTTATTTTTTCATAAAACAAAAAATCATCGGGTTCGATGGTGAACGACTGGGAGCAGTTTTTGCATTGTTTTTGTTCGGGGTTCATTGCTTCTTCTTAAACATCTCGAGTAAATCGAGAAACATTCGGTCCGCTTCTTCAAGTCGGGCCAACTTCTCATCATCATGGGGAATCTCTTTGTATTTCTTCATCCACGAAAACTCTTTTTTCATGCGAAGAAATGCGTCGAGTATTTCATTGCTATTAGGACCAACCCCACGTGATAAGACGGCGATAACATGTTCGATGATCGCATATGGCGCAGTTGCTTTATTGTTTTTTAATTTATTATTTCCAAGGAAGGAGGATCCGGCAGTATAATATAATCGGTATGCCTCGTCCCCCAAATCATGGCGAGTTTCTGGATCGTTGCCAAAATTATCAATAATAATTGGTGTGTTCAGATATTTGATGAAGTATGAGAGCAGCTCGGCAACCATATGACTATCGAGTCCAAAAGCGGAGAGCTTGTCCAAGTCATACTCCTCAGCACGAAACTCAATCTTTGCCGGTTGAATCATCCGCAGGTTATGCTCGCGCATGAATTCTTCACTATCAAAAGCTCGCACCGGTTTTTGCGGTTCACGCTCGGCAACTTCCGGAAGTTCCGGAGTTGAAGATAATTCCCGGCCTAGTTCATCCATATGATACGGGTGAATCAGATCTCTTCCTTATCGTCGCGGTGCGGGCCGAGTTCATTGGCAGGCATATCGTCAGACGGTGGAGCATCGACGCCGTCGGCGGTGATATACACATCGCGGGGCTTGGCGCCTTCGCCCGGACCGATGATGTTGCGTTCTTCGAGTAGATCGAGAAGCCGGGCCGCTCGGGCATAACCGACTTTGAGACGGCGCTGAAGAAGCGATGCGGAAGCCTTCTGCGCTTGCACGACAACCTCCTTGGCTTCACTGAAAAGTTCATCGCCTGCGTCATCATCGCCACCGGAAGAACCGCCACCAATAATCTCATCTTCGGAAATCGCGAGTCCATCCTCCGCTTCAGCTTCGCCGTTTTTCTCTCTATTCAGTTCGCCGAGTTCTTCTGCTTGTTTCTTGATGAAGTTTACGACATCTCTGACTTCCGATTCACTGACGAACGCGCCTTGGACGCGGCGAAGCTTTGAGCTCGTATCTCCCGATTGGTATAGCATGTCCCCGTTGCCCAGCAGGCGTTCCGCACCGGCATTGTCGAGAATCGTGCGCGAATCGATCTGCGATGCGACTTGGAGCGCAAGGCGCGTGGTGATGTTCGCTTTGATGAGTCCGGTAATGACTTCTACCGACGGGCGCTGAGTCGAAACGATGAGGTGGATACCGACGGCGCGCGCCATCTGCGCAAGACGTACGATCGCCGATTCCACATCGCGTCCATGCGATGCCATGAGGTCGGCGAGTTCGTCGATCACTATCACAATGAATGGCATGAGGTCTTTCTTCTCCGCCATTTGCTTCGTATTGAATGAGTAGATGTCGCGCGAACCGACACCGGAGAGCCGTTCATAGCGTTTCTCCATTTCCCGTACCGCCCAGCGAAGTGCGTTGATGACTTTCTTGGTATCGACGATGACAGGCGTAATCAAATGCGGAATGCCATTGTACAGCGTCAACTCGACGCGCTTGGGATCAACAAGAATCATCTTGAGCATGTCAGGCGAATTTTTGTACAAAAGCGATAACAAAATACTATTGACCGTAACCGATTTGCCCGTGCCGGTCGCGCCGGCAATGAGCATATGTGGCATTTTCTCAAGACCTGTCAAAACCGGAAAACCTGCCACATCACGCCCAAGCGCAAGCGGAAGAAAGTATTTGCTCTTGCGGAAGTCATCAGTGTCAACAAGATCGCGCAGGCCGACAAGCGCCGATTTTTTGTTCGGCACCTCAATACCAACGAGCGCCTTGCCGGGAATCGGAGCTTCGATACGGATCGGATGGGCGGCAAGCGCAAGCGCAAGGTCGGATTGGAGCGCCGTGATGCGCGAGAGCTTCACACCAACCGCGGGACGAAGCGTAAATTGCGTGACCGTCGGCCCGATTGATACCTCGCCCATTTCCACTTCAATGCCGAAGTGCGCAAGTGTGCGCTTGATGATGCTGGCGTTCGCATTGATATCGCCGGCACGGGGCTGATCTTTGTCGGAGTGCAAGATATCAACGGGCGGAAGCGTCCATTTGCCGGATTTTGAAAACTTGATGACAAATTCCTTTTCTTCGTCTGACTTCGCCTTCTGAGCGGCCGCCTGCTCTTTGTTATCCGCGGGCTTTATTGAGGATGGATCCGTTTTCTGATCCACGATCTGTGATCCGCGCTTTATAATAATATTGTCCTCAAGCGGTTTGGCTTCGCCGGGCACCGCCCCTTCCTCATCTTCCTTGCCACGCCAGAGAACATGCAGCGGAATATTAAGCGCAAAAAGGATTGAAATGAAAATTAAAAACAATATGATCACGAGTGCCGCCACAAAACCGAATGCCCCCAACAGCGGCCCGCCCAGGATGATTCCCAGATACCCGCCCTGCGTTATCCGCTGCGGGCCATCGCCGTTGCCGAGAATATAAAAGAAGGCGAGGAAGGAAAGCAAGAACAAGAGCGTTCCAAGAACCGCACTGGTGTACATCTTGCGGTGGATGGATTTGAAGAACGCGATCCCAAGCATAATGAATACGACGGGCACCAAGAAACTTCCCCATCCGAAAAGCCGGCCCGATATGGTATTAAAGAGAAGGCCGGCGGAACCCGCTCGATTGAAGAAGGCGAGGGTCGCCAAGATCGCCGCGGCAACGCTGATGACGCCCCAAATGCTGTTTTTGGTTTCTTGGGAAATACCGATACTGAATCTGCCTTCTCTATCCTCTTTCCCATTCTTGATTTTCTTCTTACCGTTCTTCATTCCATTGGAGATAGTACTGATGCCCTCTAAGGATACAAAATGCGCCCGCGAAACACAACCTATTGACGAAATAAGATTCCTGTACTAAGATGCATATACGTTGGTGTTGATAACGCTCATTGACAAAGTTCCCGAAAGGACTAAGCTTGTAAAATCCTCGGAAAACCTGGTGATTTCGCAGAGCGTGCGCCGTACCTTCCGCGAAGTCCCTAGTGTTCGTTGGCAAGCGTATACAATTAGAATAAGTGGCTTCTGATATCTCACACAAGTAAATAGGTACAATTTTGGATTAGTCTCGGGCAACCGGGAATGGGTCTTTTTTGTCGCATATGGGCCGTTTGCCCATCACAATATACACCGCCGTGCCAAATCGACCGCGCAAAATTTTTTCAAAATACGCCCCGGAGGTTTTCGAGGCGCCTGACTTGGTTCAGGTTCAGTTGGATTCGTACAAATGGTTCCTCGATGTCGGATTCAAAGAGCTTCTCAATGAAGTATCTCCTATTGAAGACTGGACAGGCAAAGAACTCGAACTCCGATTTTTGGATTTCAAGCTCGAAGAGCCCAAGTACAGCGAGCGTGTCGCCCGCGAGCGCAACATAACGTATGAAGCGCCGTTGCGTATCAAGATCTCTCTGACACATAAGCGCGACAAACATGTCGAGGAGCAAGAAGTCTATCTCACCGACTTCCCGCTCATGACATCCCGCGGAACATTTATCATTAATGGCGTCGAGCGCGTAGTAATCTCCCAGCTCATTCGCAGTCCCGGTGTATTCTTCACTCTTTCCCGCGCAAACCGCTTCAAGCGGCTTTTTGGTGCCAAGATCATCCCGTCCCGCGGCGCATGGCTCGAATTCGAGACCGAATCATCCGGCGTTATTTCCGTTCGCATCGACCGCAAGCGCAAAGTACCCGTCACATCTCTTCTGCGCGCATTCGGCATGTCAAGTGACGAGGAGATCAAGAAGGCATTTGAAGATGTAGAGACCGACCCGGACATGAAGTATATCGTCTCCACAATCGTCCAAGATGCTGCGTCAAACGAGGAGGAAGGATTGATCGAGGTCTACAAGCGCATCCGTCCCGGCGATCCGGCGACTCCCGAGAATTCACGCCAAATGGTCAAAAACATGTTCATGAGCTTTGCGCGCTACGATCTCTCCCGCGTCGGCCGCCACCGCATGAATCAACGCTTCGCCACAGACTACCCTCTCGACGAAGAGAACCGAACCCTCAAGAAAGAGGACTTGGTTGCCGTTCTTCGCGAAATTATCAAACTCAACAACGACCCGCAAGCCCAGCCGGACAACATCGATCACCTTGGCAATCGCCGCGTAAAGACGCTGGGCGAACTTCTGCAGGACAAATTGCGTCTCGCGTTCTCCCGCATGGAACGCACGATCAAGGACCGTATGAGTACTATCGAACTTGAGACGGCCGTTCCCGCGCAATTCGTCAATTCCCGGCCAATCGTTGCCGGTGTCAAAGAATTCTTCTCATCCGGACAGATGTCGCAGTTCATGGACCAGATCAATCCCCTTGCCGAGCTGGAGCACAAGCGCCGATTGTCGGCACTCGGGCCCGGAGGCCTCACGCGCGAGCGCGCGAGTTTTGAAGTCCGCGATGTGCACCCGTCCCACTACGGTCGTATTTGTCCTATTGAAACCCCCGAAGGTCCGAACATCGGTCTTGTCGGCCACTTGTCCTTGTATGCGAAGGTATCTCCGCTTGGATTTATCCTGACTCCGTATCGCACTGTCCGCAAAGGTGCGGCAACCGACGAGGTTGCCTACATGAACGCGACGGAAGAGAATCAACACATCATCGCAAACGCCGGAGCATTGCTCGATGAAAAAGCCCGGTTTATCGAAGAGATGATCCCCGCGCGTATTCATGGCGAGGTCGGCTTGGCTCATCGCGACGATATCACGCTTATGGACGTATCTGCGAAGCAGCCGTTTTCCGTTGCCACATCTCTGATCCCTTTCCTTGAAAACGACGATGCGAACCGTGCACTCATGGGATCGAACATGCAGCGCCAAGCCGTTCCTATCATCTCTCCGGAAGCTCCGATCATCGGCACCGGTCTTGAAGGCAAAGTTGCGCATGACTCCGGCGTGTTGATCCTCGCCAAAGAAAGCGGCATTGTCGATAAGGTTGATGCCTCAACTATCGTGATTAAGGACGATGATGGAGAGCGTCACGAGTACCAGCTCCTCAAATTTATCAAATCGAACCAATTTACCGCTATCAACCAACGACCCATCGTACACATCGGCCAGAAGATCAAAAAGGGCGATGTACTTGCAGATGGTCCCGCCACGCAAAACGGCGAGCTCGCGCTGGGACGCAATCTTGTTGTCGCGTTCTTGTCATTTGAAGGAGCAAACTTCGAGGATGCTGTCGTACTTTCCGAACGTCTTGTCAAAGAGGACCTCTTCACTTCAATCCATATCGAGGACTACTCTATTGATGTCCGCGAAACGAAGCTCGGTCCCGAGGTAACCACCTATGACATTCCCAATCGCTCCGAAGCGAAGCTCAAGGATCTCGACGAAGAGGGCATCGTTCGCATCGGCGCGGAGGTCCGTTCGCAAGATATTCTTGTGGGAAAGATTTCACCCAAGGGCGAAAGCGATCTGACTGCAGAAGAGCGCTTGCTCAAGGCAATCTTCGGAGAGAAATCTCGTGATGTGAAGGATACTTCGCTCACGCTCGATCACGGCAAGACCGGCCGCGTCGTGGCGGTCAAGATATTTTCCCGCGACCAGGGCGACAAGCTCAACGCCGGCGTTATCAAGTCCATTCAGGTATCGGTCGCGCAGATGCGCAAAATCCAGGTCGGCGACAAGCTTGCCGGACGCCACGGAAACAAGGGTGTCATCTCCACCATTCTTCCCGAAGAAGACATGCCGTATCTGCCCGACGGCCGCCCCGTTGACATGATCTTAAGTCCTCTCGGCATCATTTCCCGTATGAACATCGGACAAGTTCTTGAGACCCATTTGGGCTGGGCCGCTTCCAAGCTTGGTTATCGCGCCGCCGTTCCGTCAATGGCGGGACCAACCGAAGCCATGATCAAGGAACAGCTCAAAGAGGCAGGTCTGCCTGAAGACGGCAAGATCGTTATTTACGACGGCAGAACGGGCAGATCATTTGAACAAAAGACTACCGTCGGCGTTATTTACTTCATGAAGCTTTCACATATGGTGGAAGACAAGATGCATATGCGCTCTATCGGGCCATACTCGCTCATTACACAGCAACCACTCGGAGGAAAAGCACAATTCGGTGGCCAGCGTTTTGGAGAAATGGAAGTCTGGGCGCTCGAAGGCTACGGTGCGGCATATACGCTCCAGGAAATGCTTACCATCAAGTCCGACGATGTCCAAGGACGCGCTAAAACATATGAATCCATCATCAACGGCGAGAAGATTCGTGCGCCACATTTGCCGGAATCATTTAAGGTATTACTATCAGAGATTAAAGGTTTAGGTTTGAATGTCGAGCTACGTGAGCAGTAACAGGGCTATAAAGGGATACGAGCTGTAAAGCTTTATAGCTTGTATCGCTCCTATAGCTTTAACGCTAACAGAATGGATTTTGCAACACTAAAAATCACGCTTGCGTCTCCGGAGCAAATGCTCGAGTGGTCATACGGCGAAGTGACGAAAGCCGAAACGATCAACTACCGAACACAGAAACCAGAAAAAGAAGGTCTCTTCTCGGAGGCGATCTTTGGTCCGACCAAGGACTGGGAATGCTATTGCGGCAAGTACCGCAGAATCCGCTATAAGGGAATCATCTGCGACCGCTGCGGAGTCGAGGTTACCCGCTCAATCGTACGCCGAGAACGCATGGGACATATTACGCTCGCCGCTCCGGTTGCTCATATTTGGTTCCTCCGCGGCATCCCCTCCCGCATCGCTTCCATTTTGGATGTTTCGCTTCCCGAGCTCGAGCGTGTTATCTATTTTGCCGCCTATATTGTCACCAGCGTCAACACGGATCTCAAGACCGAAGCCATGAAACGTCTCGAAGATGAGTTCCGCTCGCTTCTTAAAAACGAAACCCGCGAATCCGAACAAGAGAAACTCAAGGAACAGCGCGACCGCGAAAAAGAGTCTCTCAAGAATCTCAAGAAATATCAGATTCTTCCCGAGACGGTCTATCAGGGCATGTCTGTCAAATACGGCGAGGTCTTTGAGGCGGGCATCGGCGCCGAAGCCGTCCGCAAGCTTCTCGAAGAAATCAGCCTCGACGACGAAGTGAAACGCTCCGAAGACCAGCTCAAGATCGTAGACAATCCCGTCACCCAGAAAAAACTCATGCGCCGAGTCAAGCTACTCAAGGGACTTGGAAGGGCAGGCCTGCGCCCCGAGTGGATGATTATGAATATTTTGCCGATCATCCCCCCGCTTCTGCGTCCGATGGTTCCGCTTGATGGCGGCAGATTTGCAACATCCGATCTCAATGATCTCTATCGCCGCGTCATCAACCGCAACAATCGCCTCAAGCATCTGCTCGAACTGCGCGCGCCACAAGTCATCACCAAGAACGAGAAGCGCATGCTGCAGGAAGCCGTGGACGCGCTTATCGACAACTCAATGCGCCGCGGCCAGACGCTTGTCTCCGCATCTACGGGACAAAAGCGTGCGCTCAAGTCGCTTGCCGATATGCTCAAGGGCAAACAGGGGCGGTTTCGCCAAAACCTGCTGGGCAAACGTGTCGACTATTCCGGCCGTTCCGTTATCGTCATCGGACCAACGCTCAAGATGGATGAATGCGGTATTCCCAAGTACATGGCGCTTGAGCTTTTTAAGCCGTTTATCATACATTATCTCATTGAGAAGGGACTCGCCCACAACATTCGCTCGGCAAACCACCTCATCGATCAGGAGACACCCGAAGTCTGGGAAGCACTTGAGTTCTCAATCCAGAACAAGCTGGTACTCCTTAACCGCGCTCCAACCCTTCATCGCTTGTCGGTGCAGGCGTTCAAACCAAAGCTGATTGAAGGCAAAGCTATCAAGATTCCCGCCATGCCGGTACATGCGTTCAATGCGGACTTCGACGGAGACCAGATGGCTGTCCATTTGCCGCTGACCGATGAAGCGCAGAAGGAGGCGCGCGAGCTCATGCTTTCAACGCATGGCATTCTCAAGCCCTCAACCGGCGATCCCGTCGCTATCGCGAGTCATGATATATCATTCGGCTGCTACTACATCACGAGCGTTAATCTTCTGGGCGCTTTGGGCGACGGCAAAATATTTTCCTCGGAGTCGGAAGCTATCATGGCGCTTGACCACGAGCTTATTGATATCCGCGCAAATGTCAAAATCATCGTCTCCAAGGACGTGAAGGGTTCCGATACGCGATTTATCGAAACCTCCGTCGGCCGGGCCATTTTCAACCGAGCCCTTCCCGAAGACTATCCGTTCCTCAATAAAGTAATCAACAAAACCGACCTGCGCGAAATCGAAGCCGATATTCTCGCCCGCTATGGAGAAGATCGCTGTGTTGAATTCCTCGATAAAATCCAAGAACTTGGATTCCACTATGCCACTGTTTCCGGCGTGTCATGGGGTATGGATGACGTGAAGATTCCCCCCGAGAAGGCAAAGATGATCGCCGATGCGGAAAAAATCATCCACCAAAATGTCTCTTTGTATGAACAAGGTCTTCTGACGGAATACGAACGCAAATCCAAGGCCATCGAAATCTGGACTGGTGTTAAATCAAACATTGAGAAGGTTGTGCGGGGACAATTCAATCAAAACGACTCCATCTTCATGATGGTGGACTCCAAGAGCCGCGGAAACTGGGGCACGGTCAACCAGCTTGCCGGTATGCGCGGACTTATGGTCAAACCGGACGGAGAATTGATCGAATTGCCGGTGAAAAGCTCATTTAAAGAGGGTCTCAATGTGCTCGAATACTTCATCTCCACCCACGGCGCCCGCAAAGGACTGGTGGACACTGCCTTACGTACCGCAAGCGCCGGCTATCTGACTCGCCGTCTCGTGGACGTAGCGCAGGATATTGTCATCCAAGAGGAAGACTGCAAAGACAAGGAAGGATTTATCATATTCAGCGAGGACAACAAGTTCACCGGCGAGAACTTCTTCAAGCGCGTTTTGGGACGCGTTCCGCTCGAGGACATCAAGGATAAAGATGGAACTGTCATTGCCAAAAAGAACCATGTCATCGAGACTGATACGGCCCGTGCGATCGTCGCAGTCAATCCCACAACAATCAAATTCCGCTCCCCAATCACCTGCAAGTCCCGATCGGGATTGTGCCAGCTTTGCTATGGACACGACCTTTCCAACCACTTGCTGGTGAAAATCGGCCAAGCGGTCGGTATCGTCACGGCACAAGCCATTGGAGAACCGGGGACCCAGCTTACTATGCGTACCTTCCATACCGGAGGTGTTGCATCAGTCGGTGACATCACTATGGGATTGCCCCGTGTCGAAGAAATCTTCGAGGTTCGTCCCCCGTCCGGCAAAGCCATTATTTCCGAAGTCGACGGCACCGTCACGAGCGTCGAGCAGAAGGGCAATCAATTTGTTATCAAGATATTGTCTGACAAGGCCGAGGAACGAGAATATCTCACGCTTCCCGGCGCCAACACGCTGGTAAGCGCGGGCGATCTCATTATCACCGGCCAACAGCTGTCCGATGGCCACATCGATCTTCGAGAGTTGTTCAAGACGTCCGGCAATATTTCTTCCGTCGCGCGCTACGTGGTGCGCGAAGTCCAGAGCGTCTACTATGCCACCGGCGAAGGCATCAACGAGAAACACATCGAGCTCATCATCCGCCAGATGTTTTCGCGTATTCGCGTCATCGACGCCGGAGATACCGATCTGTTGCCCGGCGACACTCTCGAGAAGCGCACGGTTCTTGAAGCAAATGATGCCATGAAGGAAGATGACAAAAAGCCTGCGACTTTCGAACAGCTTCTGCTCGGCATCACCAAGGTATCGTTGTCCACCGACAGCTATCTCTCCGCCGCATCCTTCCAGGAAACCGCCCGCGTTCTGATCGACGCCGCAATCTCGGGCAAAGCTGACAAGCTTCGCGGATTAAAAGAAAACGTAATTATCGGCCGCCTTATACCTGCTGGTACCGGCTACAACATCGAGCCGACTATCATGGGCGAGGTTGAGGGGACTGATCAGCACTAATATGGTAATCTTCGAGATCGCGATATTCGTAGTGGTCTTCTTCATTCTCCCGGGATTCCGCATCGTTCAGCAGTATCAGCAAGGCGTGGTGTTTCGTTTCGGCAGAATTGTCGGAATTAAACAGCCCGGACTCAATCTGATCGTCCCCTACATCGACCGCATCCAAAAGATCGACTTCCGAACGTTCACGCTTCCCATCCCTCCCCAGAAAATCATCACCAAAGACAACGTTTCGGTTGATATTTCGGCGGTTGCGTACTACAAAGTCGTCGACTCGATCAAGAGCATTGTTGCCATCGAAAACGTCCAATCGGCAATCAATCAGATCGCCCAGACCTCAGTCCGCAATATTGTCGGGCGTTTTCAATTAGATGAGATACTTTCCGAGCGTGATGCGATCAACTTAGAAATCGCCAAGGTTCTTGACGCACACACCGAGCAGTGGGGTGTCGTCGTGCCGATCGTCGAGATCAAAGACATTGAGCTTCCCGAGGGCATGCAGCGCGCAATGGCTAAGCAAGCGGAAGCCGAGCGCGAAAAGCGCGCCAAGATCATTGCCGCGGAAGGCGAGTTCCTTGCATCGCAACGACTTGCCGATGCCGCCGATGTCATTCAAGCGCATCCGATCGCCCTCCAGCTCCGCAACCTCCAGACCATGGCGGAGATCAGCATCGAGAAAAACTCGACTATCATCTTCCCCGCTCAATTCATGAGCACCTTGTCCGAAATCAAAAGATTTCTGTCTTCCGAAGAAGCGGCGCGATAGACCGCTTTCGGTCCTGCGTTATCAATCTGTACGCAAGACTGCATCTGCTACTTCTTCCGGTTTATAAAGTTCGGCGTACCTCTTTAGCGCAATAGTTACGTGCCGAAAATATGAATCAGGATGATCTTCGGGAAAATAATCTTTACCCCATTTTTCCTTTTCTCGCTTGATTCGTCGCTCATCAATCTTATCGATGTCTCCCTGGAGATATATTCGCTTGTCCCACAGCTTGTTAAGCAGTGATTTTGGGTGGAACATAAATACCCCTTCGACTACCATTATCTTTTTAGAGCAATCGTAGCTCTTAGCTATATCTATCTCTCCGGAAACAGCATTATACGTATTGACTCCGTATAAGCCAGCACCATTTCTGAAAGCAGTTATAAAATCCTCTAGCTTCTTATCATCGCAAACTTCCAATTCAAATACTTTAGATTGATTATCAGCTTTGACCAATTTCTCCTGAGTAACTTTTCGCGAAAATAAAAAATCATCCCTATTCACGGGCACGATATCGGAGTTAAGACGAGCAAGATTATGTAAAAGCGTTGTTTTGCCAATTCCCGTATACCCATCGATGGCAACTACGAGCTTATCTTTACCTTGAGCCCATGTAACTATAATCTCATTAGCGCGTTTGGATAATTCTTCAGCAGTCATAAAATTAGCGTTTTATTCTCGATATATCTTCTCGAAATTCTTTCTATTCTCAATTGCCGATTGTATGCGCGGCCATCGGACGTCTGGACCTTTGCCGTAGATAATATACATACATGCAAAAAATAAGCCTGCGTCAAATATATGATTAACTTCTAATATGGATAATTCTTGCCGATTTAAATATGTTTTGAAAAAAGCTCTTGCGTTTTCTTCTTTATATATCCCATCTTCACTAATAAACAAATTACCGGCCATAACTCCCAGATCAAGAACTCGTGTTCCAACTCCAACGTCATCCCAGTCTACTAATACAATATCCCCGTCTGGTTTTTGGATTGAGTTGCTAGGGTGAATGTCTGTATGAATAAGTGCTTGCGGAAATATATCAAAGTTGGGTAGTCGATCTAAGACGCTTCGATACTCAGCACCAAACGCATAATTTTCGGAATTCTTGTACAAATCGGGAACAATGCCAGAGGTTTTAAAATCGGTCGTGTACGGATAATCCCGAACGTCATGGAGTTCAGCCATAATCTTGGCTAACTTACTGTACGTTTCAGGCGTTGGATCAGGGTTTTTTCCTTCAATATATTCCAACAAATATACAAACTTTTGATCGATTTGCTGAAAGTCTTCCCCTTTTTGGGTTTTAAGGAGCAGAGGAATATGGGCAAACTTTTTCTCGTTGAGTATATCAAAGACTGCCGTATCCCTCATCATGGCTTCGGCGGTCTTAATCGGATCGGCTATTTTGTATACATATTTGCCCTCGCGGGAGAAAACCTCGCCTGTTAACCTTTCACCGCTTTGTTGCAGAACACTTCCAAGCTGGACACCAGTTAATGGCCAAAACTTTTCGATAGCTTGAGGTGTGAGTTCAAATTTAGGCATAGATGATTCTTTTACTTCGGTTTGAATCATATGTTATTTTCCCTAAACAACAAGAGCTATAATCTTTTTTAGATAAATACTGAATTCTTCAATTTTCTTTGGTTTTCGATCAATGGCCCATCTTAGCTTATCTGTGGCTATTAAAACTGTCAGGGCATTCAATTCAGGCTCCAATTTTTCAAAATCGAGTAGGCTCATGCCATAGCCTGTGAGAAAATATTTAAATAGCTCGGAGTCTTTTGTTAGGTGATCTTTGAGTACAACTGAAAAATCAAGGTGTGGGACGATGTGAGCCTCAGCGGAACCCCAGTCTATAAGCCAGACCTTAGAATCATTGTCCACGATCACATTTGTATCAGAAAAATCTGCATGACAAAGACCGAAATTTAATTTTATGGTAGATAATCTCTTAAAACATTCTCGAAGCTTTTGGGAGGTGGTTATATCAAATGCGCCCATTTGTAGTAATTTATCGTCCTCTGTCAGACTGTCTATGTTGTATTGCAAATATTTTTGCCAACTACCATCAAAAACTCCCTTCTCGGACATTCGATCACCAAATCCTGAAACAGCAATACCGTGGTTTAGCCGTGCATATTTCCCTAATGACTCCCATATGATTTTTTTGTTCTCAAGTTCTGATCCGTTGACCCCCTCAATATATGGTTGGATCATATAGGCTGTATTGTCGATTTCGCTACATTTGAGGACGGATGTGGTAGGGATACCCTTCTTGTGAGCTTCGTCCATACACCAAGACTCCTTCAAGAATTGACCCAAGCCATCTTCGGTATTTAATCGAAAAATATATCTGCGCTTATTTGTTTCAACGAAATAGACAACATTTACAATTCCAAAAGCTTCAATCTTACGAAGATCTTTGACCCCTTCGCCCAGTTCCTTTTGGCACAGTGTATGGACAGTGGTTTCGAGATTTATTTTTGTATTTTCCATTAGGTTTATTTTCTTGTTCCCAAACCAGGAAATATTCTAATGAACTACAGCTTTTGAAAATAGAGCGAGTTCTCTTTCGTCGGGGGCTTCGAACACTTTAGAATATTTCTCTAGCTGTTCTCGGGTAATAGGTACGGTGGCATGGGCGCCTGATGCATTGCGATTCTCAATCCGTTGCATCAACTCATCAAGCGGTACATCGAGATAGTGCATTTCAGTATTGGCTCCCAGTTGCTCGGCATCATGTCGTTTGTCGTCGCGTTCCTTGCGACTCCATAGGCCGTTCTCGAGGATCACATTCTGACCGAGAGTTAATAGTTCTTTGCCAAGTTTCCATAAAAGAGCCTCTACTTTTGCACGTCTTTTTTCATCAAATAAATCAATATCTAGATCCGCCATCCATTCATCAGGACAGAGTCGAACAGCCGAGGTCTCTTCGGCGAGTTTACGTGCAAGAGTGGTTTTACCCGAACCGGGCAATCCACAAAATAAGATTAGCTTAGCCATGGTTATAGTTTTTTTATAAATGTAAATACACAGTAGCGCTATTGGATACATAACGCAAACGATAATATCACCGCTCCGCCACTCGCTCTCGCACGATTCATGAGGGAAGTGATTGAACAAAAAATCGCCCGATGGTGGGCGATAAAATAGGGAGGCCGGTTGGGATAGCATAGCTTCCCTTCTGAGGCTGACCGGCCAGCAAACGCGACAAAGAGCCGCCCACAGTTTACCTGCGACTTCACGCAGGATCCATGGCTTATTCCTGAAGGGAACCGTGGTGATTCCTATGCCGGTCCGGTTAGCGCGTCTAACGTACCTTTTCCCCGGCATACAACCTATTCAGGGCCACTCGAGAAGGCGCGACTAGCCTGTGATCTTCTGCGTGATGCACCTCCTTTTCACTCTTTCGGTGTAAATAGATGATAGCGCGATCGAATAAATAAGGCAAACAGGTGGGAGTGGGAACTGTGCGAATCTTCAAAGTACTAAAGCGCGCAAGAAAAATTTGCACAGCTCTCGCGTACACGCTACAATCCCCTCATGCAATCTGACTCGTTTGTGCGGAAATTTGATTGGGTACTCATCGGAACAGTCCTAGTTATCCTCGGACTGGGACTGATAACGTTTTGGAATATTGGCGCAGATGGCGCCAGAATCGCCCAGCGCCAGATGATTTTTATTGTTCTCGGCCTCGCCGTGATGTTCGTGTTCTCATTCTTTGACTACCGCGTCTTCAAGAACTATTCACGGCCCGCTCTGATACTGTATTTCGTTGCGCTTGCATTGCTCTCCTTCGCACTGGCGACTCACGAAATCCGCGGGGCAAGCTCATGGCTCGTGTTTTTCGGTTTCCGCTTCGAACCGGCGGAGTTCGCTAAGCTGGCACTGCTGATATTGCTCGCAAAGTATTTCTCGCAAAAACACGTCGAGATTTATCGTTCTCATCATATCATCGTCTCCGGCATCTATGTCGCAATCCCAACGGTGCTGACGCTCCTCCAGCCTGACCTCGGTTCGGTCATCGTCTATCTCGCGCTCTGGCTGGGCATACTGCTCTATGCCGGCATCAAGCGAAGACATTTGCTCGCAATCCTCATGATCGGCGTGGTTGTCGTGGCTGTCGGATGGTTCGCCGTCCTGAAGCCGTATCAAAAAGATCGTATTGTTTCATTCGCAAATCCCTACCTCGATCCGCGCGGTACCGGATACAGTACCATTCAATCACGTGTCACGTTCGGATCAGGACAGATAACCGGAACATTACTGTCATCGGAAAACAAAAATGCACCCGTGCTGGTGCCGGAACCGTATACGGACTTTACGTTCGCATCCTACGCGCAGAAGTTCGGTTTTGTGGGAGTTGCGATTCTGCTCGGACTGTTCTTTGTTCTTATCTACCGGATCGGAAGTATCGGCTCGCGTGCGGATCACAACTTCGCTAAACTGTTTACACTTGGCCTGATCACCATCCTATTCGTCCATGTCGTGATCAACGGCGGGATGAACATGGGCATTCTACCGATCACCGGCATTCCCTTCCCCTTCTTAAGCCATGGCGGAAGCCACCTCGTCACGCTGATGGCCGCTCTGGGCATTGTGGAGAGTATACGACTGCGGAGTGGCTAGTGTGTAGCGCAGTGCCGTGTAACGCAAAACGTGTAGCGTGTAGCGCCGGAAAGGCTACCGATAGTGAGCGAGTAGATTGTAATTCTCTTTCGTAGTATGTATCAATAATTGATTGTAGAGTTTTTTGAACGGTCATAATTTTAAATGTTACACGTTACACGGTAGGACGCTATACGTTTTAGAGTTTCGTAAAAATACCCCAGAGCATTCGACCAATACGGTCGTTGAATTCGATGAGTTCTTTATGCTCCATGTCATTTATATATTTTCGTCCAAATGAAAAATCTATCAAATATTTTGATTCCTTCAAGGACCCGTATGAAGTTTCAAGAAAATTTTTCAATACAGCGTTCCGCTGGCGTGCGTAGCCCTCGATATAATTCAGGACTACTGACAGCGCTGCACGACGTAGCTGAGATGTAACGCCGAATAGCTCATCCTTCGGGAATTTCTTGCTCGCGTCATATACCCGATTGACATACCGATCCATCAATTCGTAGAGTTCTTTGTGGAATTGAGTATCTTGCATTTTGCATGACGTTACACGTTATGCGATTCGCGTTGCGCGCCTTGCCCCGACATTACACGCTACACGGTAGGACGCTACGCGTTCTAGTATTGCTGAAACCTCTCTCGTCCACCGCCGCCATATTCATGGAGCAATGCGCTGTTTTGAAATACATTGACATTGGCCTCGGCATCCACGCGGGCAACCGTGCCGGCAAATGGCGTGAACCATGAGACTTCGAATCCCCGCTTCGTCTTCGCCAAGAAGGTGCGGATCTCGGTGTGGCTGACAGCCAGCGGCGTATCTCCTGCATCGACCGCCACAATTGAAACATCGATCTGGTTGATATCAAAGTTGGAATTATTCAGCACCGCTCCACCCACCTTGCTAAACACACCAAGACTGTTTTGCGGAACATACGATGTGTCAGTCACCACCAGATTTACGCCCTGCGAAATCAGCGGATCGAGCGATTGCCATCTGACGCTCTTGATTGCAAGTTTTGCCGTTCGGAGCTGATTGGCGGATGTTATCGGAGTTACGATCAGATACTTGGTCTGGCCGGGAAGAATATAGAACGACCCGCGCCGAACGACTTCGATATTGTCATTGCCCCCTGTACCATCATGGTGCGCGGTAAGTTCATATTGCACATCGCCAGAACCGTATTCGGTGTTGGGATTGCGTACTTTGGCGACAAAATCAAAGCTGTGATCGGTAACCTGCAAAAGCTGCTGGGAAAGAATTGTGATGGGAGCAAGACCCGTGCGAGGATCAGGCGTTGGAGATGGTATCGGTGGATTGATTGTTCGTTGGAGCAACAAAAATACGGCGACAGCAATGGCGATACCTACGGCACCGAGGATGATTTGCTTGGCAAAACGGCTCATTAATCTCAGTATACGGAACAGCGGAGAAAAAAGGAAGGGGAGATTGAGTGCTATGGTGGCAGCTACCTACTTTCGCATCAGGCTAAGCCCGATACTATCATGGGCCTTGAACTATTTCACTTCTGTGTTCGGAATGGGAACAGGTGGGACAAGTCCAGTATAGCCGCCACCACAATACTCAATATGTGGAGCTTCTTTTGTTATACACTCAATCTTGAAAGAAACCAATCTTCACGCGCCATCACACATCATGCCAGATCGGCACTGACACGCATGGTTAAGACTGCGTACTATGATCTATTAGTAGCGCTTGGCTGAACACCTTGCGGTGCGTACACCTGCGCCCTATCAACGTGATAATATCTCACGGATCTATGAAGTCTCATCTTGGGGCCCGTTTCGCGCTTATATGCTTTCAGCGCTTATCGGCACCGAACATAGCTACCCAACACTGCTCCTGGCGGAACAATTGGTAGACCAGAGGTTCGTTCATCCCGGTCCTCTCGTCACATTTACAGCTATAAGCTGTCAGCTTCAAGCCCTAAGCTTCTTGCTGAATCCCATGTCACCATGGGTGCAGACTATATCTTTTCCCTCCGAGCTAAGCCCGGTTCGGGAATCGGCATATTATAGTATGTCATTGATATTATCGCATCACATACTATCTCGGCCCGAAGGCCTCAGTCGTTACGGGGTCAAACCTAACATAGTTTGCAGTTCGACTTTCGTCTTCTTCCTGCGAGCAACATAATTCTCATTCTGGATTATTTCAATCAGGCTCACGAGTTTCTCGAGTTCTTTCCGAGATAACTGAGTAAGACTTTTTTGTTCCAGAATACTTGTTGCTTGATATAGTGCATTTCCTTGATGTTTTTTGAAACGCAGAAACGGTAGCAAGCTTTGAATGATTTTTTTGACTTGAGCGAATCCATTGATTCGCAACTCACTCATGCCATCATTGCGATTCGAGAGATATCCTATGCCAAATATGCTTCGAATCCAGGATAACGATTCTGCGTGCCTGCTGTCTTGGTAGAAGCAGACAGTCGCCATGAACCGCTTTCCGGCTTTGCTATCTTTGCGTTTCTTGATTTGGAGCATCAGGCTCCCATCTCCATCAAGAAAACCAGCAATATACGCTAAATCTATGTTTGATTGACTTCCCACGGTATTGTCTTAATTAATCCTGGTCCTCAAGTAAATTGTACCATCGTCAAAGGACCGAAACAACGATAGTTATCAACGGATCCTGGATTGTTAAGAGTTCACCGTTATTAGCCGAGTTGTCATCGCGGATTACTCCGCGAAGTAGCAATTTCTTACTAGGGACAACCCCCCTCAAACTTCTGCGCCCACACCAGATAAGGACCAACCTGTCTCACGACGGTTTGAACCCAGCTCGCGTACCCTTTTAAATGGCGAACAGCCATACGCTTGGGAGCTTCTCCACCCCCGCGCTAGGGCGAGCCGACATCGCTTAATATTATTCTATTATTTCTAATAGTATGGACTATATCTTCATCCTCTCTTGCGAGAGGCGCTGGCATGTTAGCATTCTTAAAAAAGAATGCTCCGACCATTTAAGGTCAAGTCTCTACGGGGTCATTACATGAGTTTATATTCCATTGAAGGAATGACGTGCGACCGAATGATATTGCAGAATTTCTGCGCATCGGCGGTCACAATTCGAACTCTCCAGTATTCTTTGTCTCGATTCAATCCGGAATGAATACCATATTGATTCAAGAGAATACTCTGCAAAGTCTCCTGATCTTGCATTGAGAATTGCTGGGTATTCAAGTAGAGGGATCCGCCGCTACGCGATCCATCATCCATATACCAAACAGCGAGACTCAACGGATCAAGTGATAAGTCACTGGGAATCATTTTCCTTCTTTCTTTGTAGAAATAGTGGAAAAGATCTGTGATCTCGGGAAGGCATCGTGTAAAGAATCCGCATGCTATTCTATTGCCATTTCCCTTGCGAAGTTTTGGTTCGCTTTTCACAATTGATTGAAGCATTTGATACTTCCAATCAACATACATTCTTTGAGAAGCGGAATGATTGACTTCCAGGAAGGCATTTCTCCTTCGAGGAATAATTCGCACATATCCATCTCCCACGATTGTTCCAATGACTAAAGACCTTTGGTTTTGTGTAAGACTTCCCACGGTATTATCGCCTAGTTGGTACTCTCATTTTACCATACAACTAGGGTCGATTCCACCGTTATAAGCCAGATTTTTGTAGGTATGAGATTACTCTCATAGCACCCCGATGTAGTTGAGGTGCCGAACACTGCCGTCGCTATGGACGCTCGGGCAGTACCAGCCTGTTATCCCCGGAGTAGCTTTTATCTGATGATCTTCCCCGTTCCTACGAACAAGGGTCGGTTCACTAAGTCCTGCTTTCGCACCTGCTCGACACATCCGTCTCGCAGTCAAGCTGGCTTATGCCTTTGCACTATCGCTCCGATTTCCATCCGGAGCTAGCCAACCTTAATGAACGCCTCCGTTACTTTTTAGGAGGCAACAGCCCCAGTTAAACTGCCCATCAGGCACTGTCTTGATCGCACCCTCTCCAGCCTGCGGATCGTACTTCTCAACCCACGGCCCACATTATACGGGCCGGATAGATTGATTTCCGCCAAACAGACCAGAGAGGGTACGACCAGTTAGAACTGCAAATCGTGAAGATGGGTGTTTCATTGGCCACTCCACGCCTCCCGAGAGAGACGCTTCAAAGTGTACCCACTACGCTACGCATCACAACTCGCAGCCCAATACCAAACTGCAGTAAAGCTTCCGGGGTCTTTCCGTCTTGGTGCGGGTAGTCAGCATCTTTACTGACATTGCATTTTCACCGAGCTATTGGCTGAGACAGTCCCCCAGTCATTCCGCTATTCATGCGCGTGGGAACTTACCCCACAAGGTATTTCGCTACTTTTAGACAGTTATAGTTACTGCCGTCGTTCACTGGCGCTTCGGGCTTCCGCAGTAAACCTTGCGGCCTACCACTTCAACCGTTAACGTTCCAGCACCGGACAAGCGTCACCCCGTATACGTCCTCTTTCGAGTTTGCACGGAGTTGTGGTTTAGATAACCAGTTGCCAGGGGTTTTTCGCTGCGGCCTCGCTTGCGCGAGGCAGGCCATATCGCTAACTTACGGCCGCTTTTTTGCCGAGTTCCTTAGCCAATAATCACTCGTTCGCCTTAGTACATTTATACTTGCCCACCTGTTTCGGATTCAGTACGTGTTACACGGCAATAATCTTAGAAGGTTTTCTTGGAAAGCTCTTCATCGGAATCCCCGGTTACCCGAGTTTCTTCACGTTTTGAGATCGGCATTGAAGCCAGTTCTGATGATTTTCAGTCAGAACAACCCTACGACGCAAAAACGCAAATCCAATAATGCGCTCCGACTCATTTCTTCCGTCACTCCATCGATTGCCGTGCAAGGGCCGGAATATTAACCGGCTGTCCATCGGCTTCCCGTGCCCGAAAGCACGGTTATCCTTAGGCACGCCTAACCCTCCGATGATTGACATCGCGGAGGAAACCTTAGGCTTTCGGCGGAGAGGGCTTTCACCTCTCTTGTGGTTACTCATTCCAACATTCTCTCCTCCATGCGCTCCACTCCGCCTCGCGGCATAAGCTTCGCTGCACATGGAGTGCTCCCCTACCGCTGTGGAGACTTCGTTCAGGCCTGGTCGCAAAACGCGTAGCGTGTAACGCGAAACGTCTCCGACCAGACAACGGTACAAATAAGATCAGCGTTTCTCTTGGTGTAGCCCGGAGCCAGACTTGAACCGGCGACATTCCGATTACGAATCGGACGCTCTACCACTGAGCTACCCAGGCCCCGTCCAAGAGATTGGTTGTGGTGGGCGACATGGGATTTGAACCCACGACCCTCGGCTTCCTTACATCACCCCTCCCTATACGCGCGCTACTTGGAGGGGTTCAAACGCAAGTGTCCGATGCTCTCCCAGCTGAGCTAGCCGCCCACAGATACAACCTTGATTCGAGTCGGGTGGCGGTGTTAACGCTAACGAGGTAAGCACAACCCGGCAGGTCCCGAAATGGGCACGACCAGAAAGGGCTTGCCACCGCCACCCGATTTTCAATTACGCTGACGATTTTATTCTGAACGAAATCTCCACAACCCACGCATTCGGTACTATGCTTAGCCCCGTTACATTTTCGGCGCATCTTGCCTCCTGCCTTGCGGCAGATCGAGTAGTAAGCTGTTACGCACTTTTTAAATGATGGCTGCTTCTAAGCCAACATCCTACCTGTCTAAGGCAAAACACTTCCTTTCACACTGAGCATAGATTTAGGGACCTTAAGCGGTGGTCAAACGGCTCTTTCCGTCGCGACTATGAAGCTTTGCCCTCACAGTCTCACTACATATCATTACAGTATGGTATTCGTAGTTTGGTTGGTAGCTCTACCAGTAAAGGCACGAGGAACCATCCAGAGCTCTACCCCCATACTTACTAATATGCGCTGCCCCTAAAGGCATTTCGGGGAGAACCAGCTATTACCGGGTTCGATAAGCTTATCACTCCGACCCACAGATCATCCGATGATGTTGCGCTATCAAACGGTTCGGCCCTCCATGTATCTTTCGAAACACTTCAGCCTGTCCATGGGTAGCTCACCCGGCTTCGGGTCTTTTGCACATGACTAAGTCGCGCTATTAACACTCGGTTTCCCTGCGCCTCCGCCCTCTCGGGCTTAGGCTAACGCCAAGTGCAAAAACTCGTTGGATCATTCTTCAATAGGCACACCGTCACCCGCTTGCCTTGCGGCACGCGAGGCTCCGGCTCTTTGTAGGCGTATGGTTTCAGTAACTATTTCACTCCCCTCTCCGGGGTTCTTTTCACCTTTCCCTCACGGTACTTGTTCACTATCGATCACTATATGTATTTAGCCTTGGACCGTAGTAGGCCCGGATTCACCACGGATAGTCTGCTCCATGGGTACTTAGGAAATAACACAAGAGTTTGAAAATTTTCATGTACGGGACTATCACCCGCTGTGGTCGTCCTTTCCAGGACTGTTCCATTAATCTCCAAATTTGTAACTCTTTTCAAGAACATAACTCAGAACAAGTAAATGCTCTGGGCTATGTTTTGAGTGTATTATCCCTGCAACCCCCACTGCCAATTAGTAAACTAACAGACAATAGGTTTGGGCTATGCCCCTTTCGCTCGCCGCTACTTAGGGTATCGCGAACGATCAAAGATTTCCACGCGTGAACGCCCGGAATATTCAATCGTTACGTTCGCTTTATTTTCCTCTGGCTACTGAGATGTTTCACTTCGCCAGGTACACTCCCGACTTGCGTCGAGTAACTGGACATTACTCCAGTTGGGTTCCCCCATTCGGAAATCCCCGGATCAAAGCCCGCTAGACGGCTCCCCGAGGCTTATCGCAGTCACGCCACGTCCTTCATAGTCATATAATGTCTAGGCATCCTCCATACGCCCTTACTGTACGCAGTCTCAACCCGCCTGTCCGCCAACCTGTGGCGACGTGGATGATTGAGGCCCGGAAATGCACATAACCGGGATCGTCAACTGCGCAAAGACGATTTCTTTCAAGATTCAATGTATAACCTTTCTTGATTTTCAAAGGTCGGTCATTGCTTCAATGGACTGTTCTTCTGCACGCGGGCACCTACATCGCTGTAGACGCCCGCCTAGAGAAGAAAAAACCGCGTCTTCCGCGGCTGTCCAGCGCATACATATGCACGGGGTTGTTAGCCGCTTGTGTATAGGAAGGTGGTCTGTAAGGTCATCATTAGTGAATCAATAGTAGCAAATGGTCTTGGGTGCGTCAACCCCCACACTAAACGTTTTGGTGTGGGGGTCAAGAGGCCTGAAAATCATCGGAAATCGGGGAAAAAAGCAAAAATATCCACTGTATATCAACAAAAACACAAGCGACCCCGAAGGGTCGTGAATGTGTTCCAATAAGCGATACCGATGTATCAATCCTGCTGGATATGCTTCCGAAGCTTTGCGATATATTCATCCGCATGATCTCTTCCGCCAAGGCCGAATGAAAGACCCAGTGCAAGAGCGATGGCGAATACGATGCCTTGCATTAACGTGAGCGAGATGTCGTCGGAAAACTCAAAACCAAGCTGACTGAGCGTGGCCAGTATCGTGAATATCAACACTGCCCATCGCGTGATGAGCGCAAGCGTATTGGCTGAACCAAATTCCGCCGCACGTATCGATCCTCGAACAAGCCGCTCCAAAAATCTTGCTACCAACACGCCGATGACAAGGATGATCGCCGCAATGATGACATTTGGCAGATATCCCACTACTCGGTACAAGAAGTCAGTTACCTGATCTAACCCGAGAATCCCAGTTGCCGACATAAGAGAGACGGCAAGGATAAACCATTTCACCAGTTCGTAGAAGAAGAATGGGCTATCGAGCTTGTGTCCGCTCCGTTCCCAAACCTGCTTGAACCCAACACTATCAAGAGCACGGTCAAGTTGAATAGCCTTGACGAAATGCCAGACAATTTTTGCCACAACGACGGCAATCAACCACCCAACCAAGAATACAACTACTGCCGCCAAAAAACGCGGGGCGAAAGCCCAAATGCTGGCCCACAAAGAAATGAAGGACTGCTGAACGATGTCTGTTGCTACGAGATTATTATACATAGACGCACCTCCTTTCTTTTGTATGTTTCATGTGTCTTCATAATTCTACCACAAAGCGCGCGGTGATATCGGATAGTTTATCCACACAAAACCCCCACACCGGAATGAGCGTACGTTTGATGTGGGGACAAGCCTAACGGACGATGAATTTTGCGATGAGAAGCGCGACGATATTCGCAACTTTGATCATTGGATTGATTGCGGGTCCGGCAGTGTCCTTGTACGGATCACCGACGGTATCTCCGGTGACCGCGGCTTGATGCGCAGGAGATTTCTTGCCTCCGTAATTCCCCTCTTCAATATATTTCTTGGCATTGTCCCATGCGGCTCCGCCCGATGTCATAGATATGGCCACAAAAATTCCGGTCACAATGAGCCCAACGAGCAGTCCGCCCAGCGCACGCGGACCAAGCAAGAAACCAACCGCAATCGGGATGATGACGGGGATAAGCGCAGGAAGAATCATTTCTCTGATTGCGGACTTTGTGGCGATATCCACGGCACGACTGTAGTCGGGTTTTCCGCTCCCATCCATGATGCCTTTGATCTCGCGGAACTGGCGACGCACCTCATCCACAATACCTCCTGCTGCTTTGCCGACAGAACGCATAGTAAGCGAAGCGAAGAGATACGTCATGAGACCGCCCAAGAAAAGACCAATGATGACCTTCGCGCTTGAAAGATCCATCACGAGCACAGTACCAAATTCATGCGTATACGATGCGAAGAGCACCAGCGCAGCAAGTCCGGCAGATGCGATGGCGTATCCCTTGGTCACTGCCTTGGTCGTATTGCCAACCGCATCAAGCGGGTCGGTCACCGCGCGGACAGAATCGGGAAGTCCCGCCATCTCGGCGATACCTCCTGCGTTGTCTGTGATCGGACCAAACGCATCAATGGAAACAACAATGGCTGTCAGCGACAACATACTCATGACCGCAAGAGCGACACCATAGATACCCGCGAGATGATAGGATAATCCGATGCCGGCACAGATCACCAGAACGGGAAGTGCGGTTGATTGCATCGAAACGGCAAGGCCGGCAATGACATTGGTGCCGTGTCCGGTCGTTGATGCCTGCGCGATATCACGAACGGGTTTGAATTTTTTGGAGGTGTAGTAGTCGGTGATAACAAAGATGAGTCCGGTTACTACGATACCGGTCAGAAGACAGTAGAATATGGCGGACGATGCATAGCCGGGAAATGCCACGATGGGGTTTGCCATCACCCAATAATAGAGCGCGATGGCAACCAGAACCGCAGTTGCTGCGAGGCCCTGATAGAGAGCACCCATGATACTTTTGTTCAATCGCACGAACCAAGAACCCACGATGGACGCAAGAAGCGCAACACCGCCAACGAAGAGCGGAAAGATAATAACCGCCTCGATGCCAAACACGAGTTTGCCGATCAGCATTGCCGCAATTGCTGATACAACATATGTTTCGAATACATCCGCGGCCATGCCTTTGGTATCGCCGACATTGTCGCCGACATTGTCGGCGATGACTGCCGGATTGCGAGGATCGTCTTCGGGAATACCGGCTTCCACTTTGCCGACAAGGTCCGCGCCGACATCAGCCGCCTTGGTGAATATCCCGCCACCCACGCGTGCAAAAACAGAAACCAGCGAAGCGCCAAAACCAAGCGCCACCATCGCGCTGATACTGCCATCGGAAAGCCAATAGAAAAATGTAAGTGAGAAGAGCGCGAGACCTGCAACGAGAAATCCCGTTACCGATCCCCCGCGAAATGCAAGATTAAAAGCAGATTTAATTCCCGATTTTGCCGCCTCGGCCACACGGACATTAGACTTAACCGCGACATACATACCAATATAGCCGGCGATCATAGATGCGACAGCCCCTATCGTAAAACCGGCAACCATCTTCTTTCCCATAGTCAACCACAAGACTATATCAATAACGATTCCCACGATGAGAATCGTCACGAACTCGCGCTTGAGATACGCACTCGCACCTTCCTGGATCGCGCGCGCGATCGAACGCATCTTTTCATCGCCTTGCGGCTTTTTCATAACCAGCCACATCAACAGCAAACCGTACGCGATCGCAGCCAGGGCGGATACAAACGAAAAAGTGAGTATAGACATAATGCCAGTTACTCTAGCAAACTTCTGCTCGATTTTCCAGTCCTAACAGGGGAAGCGCATTTATTGCGCGGCATTGGCAATCAGCGTGAGATCGGCTTTGGTGAATGCTCCGCCACGAACCACGATGTCCCGAGCATAGCGAGAATCGGTCGCCCATGGCCAGGTACCATCGGCAGGAATGAGGTAGTATGTATTTGGCGGAAGCGTAATACTATAACTGCCTTGCGCATTTGTCTGAAAACGAGCGTACTCGGTATTGGTGCTTCTAATTTTCACGATCATCGTTCCTACGTATGGAGAACGGGATGCCGCAGGACCGATTGTTTTCTCAACGAGAATTTTTCCATAAGCACCGGAAAGGCCATTCGGGATTGGTGTTGGAGATACGCTCCGAGAGGGATCGATGGTGTCGGGATTAATGTTGTATCCCTGAAACGGAGGCACGTAGGAGCTTGTTGGCGTTGGCGTGGTTTGCCTGCGCACCGCAACCTCGGTGGTGAACGCAACATAGCCGGCGACAGCAAGGACCAGCAAAACAGCCACAATACCAACTGGCGCAAAACCATCCTCTTCTTGGCCTATTTTTATAGTCTTCATACTATGTACAACGTTACTCCGGTCACTTCATGACGGCAAGGCGGCCTGCCCGGTGTCGTCCTTTTTATCTTCAATCTCCACCACATTCTGCACCCGATCTACCATCAGCGTGAGACGCTTTTCGGAATCCTCGTAGGAACTGCGCGCGTTGGAGAGGTGGTTGCCGAGTTTGCGGAAATCTTCGCCCAGCTTATTGCCGTCGGTCGCAATACGTTCAAGGCGCTTCATAATGTCCTTGGTCTGCTTGGTCAGCTGAATATCTTTGACCCAGTGGCGAATCGCGGATACTGAAAGACCGAACGTATTGGGAGATACGAGCCAAACTTTTTTGCTACGCGCGTAGGCGGGAATATCGACGTCTTTGATATTATTGATGATTTCGTAATACACTGTCTCGGCCGGCACATACATGAGCGCGAGATCAGTCGTGCCTTCGGAGGGCAAAATATATTTGCTGGCAATCTCGTCGATCTTCTTCTTCACGTCGCTGAAAAATTGCTTCTGGTAGATTGCCTTGTTCGCATCCGTTTCCGCATTGATCATTTTTTCAAAATTCTCCCAATTAAACTTTGAGTCGATTGGCAAGATAAGCTCATTGGGCAATTTCAAAATTGCATCAACCGCTTCGCCAGATTTGAAATAATACTGGAGCGCATAGCCTTCGCGTGCAAAGAATTGCTGGAGGCTGGACTCAAGACTCGCTTCGCCCCAGATACCCCGAAGCTTAGGCGACTTGAAGATATCCTGAAAACTCGAGACGCCTTTCACACTTTCATGCACGGCTTTGAGATTTTCGGTGAGTTGCGTCAGTCCAGTCGTAAATCCCTCGACTTGTTTGTGCACTGTCTGTGATGATCGCTCGACTGATTCGCGGGAGTCTTTGAGCTGATCGGCAACAAGCTTGACCGTATCCCGCAACGCTTGCTGTGTCTGCGCACTCATTGCATCAAGACGTTGGTTGAGCAAAAGCATGGACTGGTTTTGCGTGTCATCCTGCTTAGGTTTGCGCGATTGGAAAATCAAAAAGGCGATAACACCACCTCCGATAAGACCAATCAAGATAAAAAGAATTGAGTTCATAAATCCTCTGGTTTTAGCCCAGTGTGCTTTGCAATCCTGGCAAGCATTTTTGGACCAAGCTCATCTTTGTCATGAAAAGCCCAGACATAGTCAGACTTCTCTGCTTTCGAGAGCGTCATGTGCGAAGTACCACTATGCCGTTTTATGCGCCAGCCCGATCGTATGAGTGCGCGAAAGACCTTGCCGGCTCGTGCGCTTGACCAGAGTCCCATGTTTTTTTGCTTTTCTGATATTTAATTTTTCAAAAAGGACATTCAAGGCAAGAGATTCAACGTTTGCTTGGGCCTCATCTCGCGTTTTCCCATAGGCCATGACGCCGGGTAATTCCAAAACTTCGGCAAGCCATCTGCCGTCCTTTTCCTTTTCTGTTTCAATAGTAAATTTGCGATTGGGCATGCTGATCAGTTTACCATACTTCGTCTCATTTTTCCACATTCTCGTAACTGTGCGTATTCCCCATTCTTCCAGCGCAAACTCATGCCCAACTTATGCGGTCTGCAAAGACCGCAACTGCGGCGTTTCTTTTGGAGACGCTTGCGCATATGCATTATTGACGTTACGAGGTGCCATTCCTGACAAACAAAGAGGGGGGTGGTCAGCCCTCCTATGCTTGGCTTTCGCTCCCTCTCTGAATGTAAAGGGGGTGGGGGTGCGCGCGGAATCAACTTACCTAAATCTATGCAGATAACTTAAATCTAACTGCTCTTTCAATTTTTCATTCTGCTTTTTGTCAAGGTGCTTGCGCACGACTATCGCTATTTTTTCGGTAACGATACTCTCGAAAGCCATGCTGGCTGTCAATGAAACTATGATTTTTGCCTTTTTCTTATCTATCGGAATGGCTAAATATCTTTCTATCTTTTTTGCTATGGGTATCTGTAATCTCTCACTGCGCCACTTTATATGATTGAGGATTTTTTTGACATCCTGATCCTTTATCATTTTGTGATCAAGTTTTTTTAAGTTTGTCATTTTCCATGTGTGGCGAATAATTCCTAATAATCCAGCTTTCTCGAGAACATCTGCATCATGTACGACTTTCGCTTCCAAACTTTTTGGCCTGACCGTGCCTTCGTGTGATGCCACGCATTCGGCGATTCCATATAATTCATTCTGAGAAAGATCAAAGGGTTTGAGTAAGTCCTTTACTATTTTTTTATTCCTCAAATAATTGTAATCGTTGCCGGACGGCAGGGCGGTATCATGCAAAAATGCCCCGGCTAGGACAATAAATAGATTTGCCCCTGTTTCTTGCGCCAAAAATCTTGCCACGCGAACAACTCTAAACAAGTGCCTATTCCCTTTCGATTTACCGCTAAAAGAAATGTCGTGATCTATCTTTAGCGCAAGTTTTTTTATTCTTAGGAGAATGTTTTTATTGAACATAGGATGATGAGATAATTATATCGTATTCTTCTTTCTACAAAAAAGTGGGGGGCTGGCGTTGGATTAACCGCAGCCAGCCGCCCCGTAGTCGCTTACACGAACACAATCCCGAAGTGGCCACAAATACTGGCGAAGTGTGAGGAAGGAGAAACCGGCTTTTCCAAATAGATCTCTGTGACACGCCTATTAAGCCGAACCACCGCCGCAGCCAACGTGCCGTTGAATGTCCTGGGATCAATCCCCGAACCAATTACGAGTCGTGCGACGGTAGTAGTTGAATCGAGTGCTTCGACTACGTCGATTGCATTGCCAACATCCTCAAGTGTCGTGATTGGGATATTAACGATTTCCGTATGGCGAACCTTATCACCGTCCCTCTTTAACCGTTGAGGCAAAAACTCCATTTGCAGGATGATGATGCGCTCGGTCCTCGTTTTGACCCATTCTACCTGTATCGATCCCTGGAAAACCTGGTGCAAACGCTTAAGAACTATAACTAAGGAGTTCCATTCAGGTACCAGAGGCGCGCCTTCTTGGAACTTGAACTCTTTGGTTCTTCCTCCAGAAGTTACTTGCTCTGCCGTTTGAGCAACAGAAATCTGATATTGCCTACTGTCGTCTGCCAAAGTAGTAACGGTAGCTACTCCTCCGCAGATTCCTGTCTGATAGGGCTGAAGGAGAACGGCAATCTCCAAACGATCGCTCAAACCATCGAGTCCCGTTGCCCTGCGAAATGCCATCGCATTTTCTCCGTAGTATGATCGGACGCAAATGCCGATGGCCTCCTGAAGCCCAGAGCTAGAAACCCGCAAGACAGATTCGTAGATACCGCGTGCTGTTCCCTCATCCATAGAGGAAGATCGCACCACCCAACTATTGACTCTCGGCCATTGGTTACGAGCTGCAGTGATAAGGCGCTCGTAGCAAAAGTTGCAACATGTCGATTCGTTGCTATCCATCGAGATGACAAGTCCCGGCAGGACATAGTCACTACCGAGTACGCGCGACGCGAGCGCCAACCCCACGGGTTTCGTGCCAATGAGATCCGCCTGATGGAACTGATGCGTAGCGTTGGCTATGAGCCTTGAGCTGGGTAAGCTCCAAGGCTTCACGACAGGTTTATTCCTTGTGAATTTTCCGTTGAGCCTCCTTTCATTTATGATGAGGTCCAACAAGAACCGCCCCTTTGCGGAAGATGCATCGAGGTTCAAGAGTTGTGGCCTGAGTTGGGTTTGATAGGTCTCCCTGAACTCCGCGCACCAGAGTTCCGGATGTGCATCAAGGGCATCGAACAAATCATCAGTCGTATCGCAAACCGATGCATATGTCCATTTGCGTCCCATGAAGTTTTCCTGTCCCTCAATGAGTGGAAGCCAGTTAAAGAAACGGATCGTCGCATTGGTGCTCGCGAGGACCGCAAGGCAGTTGGGATTTCCACCTTCCCTACTCCTTCCAATGATATCCGCTAGGCCACTGATTGCCTCTTTCTCTGTGACATCTCCTTTTTTGCCACCGACGCGTGTTGGAATCCACTCCAAGGCGTTAGCGGCAAAAATCAGATGTTCTGGCGGAACCCCCAGCAGTCCGGCGAGCCCGAGGAGCACACCGGCGTGGGCTGAACTGGCGAGTGCGGAAGCGGTGGAGCGTTTGATCGCTGGCCAACTAAGGCCATTCCAATTCCCCGCTGTCGAAGTAACCCTTCGCTGAAAGGCTGAGGGCAAAAGCAATGCCACCACATCGAGACCACCACCCGAAGACGCCTTGTCGCCAATGCCGAGTTGAACTGGATCATCAACGAGTGCCTCGAGGTGATAGAATGGCCCCATGAGACCCAGCGCCAGCACAAGACGCCAGACCAGCTCCTGGACCCGAGCACTAGGGTCTTGCGGAAGCGCTTCGGCTGCGAATCGAGTCGTGAGATCGCGATCGATAACCCACGAGTTGCGTCGAGCTCGGCGTAACTCTTTCGCCAAGAAAGCTGGCTGCGTACCCGCTTTCTTGTGCCATGCTTCCTCTTCCATCCCTGCGAGATATGGCAAAACTGGTGGCGCCCACTCCTTGAAGATGCCCTGTCGTTTGCCATTCTCTCGGACGATAACGAATTCGTCTTCTCTGCCACCGCTCGGAAATGCGTTGTACCGTCCGAATAGGCCTGTTAGCCTCTGAATTTGCTCTTGACTCCACATTTTTCCTTCTCCTTCTCTTTCACTTGGGATTTTAAAGAACGAAAAAAACTGGCCTCCCGATGAGACCAGTTTGAGATGTTGAAATGTGAGAGAGTCCTATTACTTCAACGCCAAGCAACTAGCCTCGGGGAGGTTGAATAATAGTAATAGCTATTTGAATTTTGTTTGGAAAACTTCATCAGAATCATGGTATCAGATATTATTTAAACTGTCAAACAGCATTAATCATCCCAAAAGGCTCTCTTGAGTTGAGTTAATTGGTCGGGGGTGAGGGTTTCATATATCCCCACCCAGTCGGCGGCGACTTGTTGCTGCGCCGCCCCAAGCGCTATTCTTCTGGCACAGACTTCTCTTTGGAGATAGACCTCTACAAGATCCTTCTCGCGAAATCCCGGCCTCGGATCTTGCGCTTCCGGAAACAGATTGGCGATATCATTATTTCCACCAATCGCAAGGGGAATCAAATGATCCGCTTCGTAGGTGCCGGTCTTCTGGGGATATGGGATACCGTATGCCGTATAAATCTTTCTCTTGAGACCGACTGACACATTGCGCACGGTCTTCGTGTAGCCCTTAACGCAAATCTTTTCCAGGGTCGCCTCGGGAAATATCGCCCCCGGGGTACACTCATGATCTGGCAATGGACCGTTGATACGACAGTCGGCTTCCTTGGTACGATCATCTAGATGAAATGGCGCCTCTTGGTATTGATTGAGGAGCTGTACAAGTTTATTGCTGACTGCCGTATCTCCCGCGATGAACCCGGAAAGAAATTTTGGATTGGCTCCGCGAAAACTGCCAATCGCGATTAGCGCCACTACAAAAAGAATTGTGAGCTCGGTTTTAGCGCTCATCCAACGTGTCTATCGGCAACTTTATTGGCTGCATACGATTCAGGTTTGATGCGCGCAGTAAATCCGTTGCCGGTGATCATACCAACAATCTCCGATATCATCGGCTTGGTCGGACCGTTGTGGCCGATATCGAGGTGGATTTCAAAGTTATACAAATGATCGTCGAGTCGCGGGCGCAACTCGGCAACGACACGCTGGGCAAGCTCGAGCGAAAAGTACGCTTCCTTGAGCATGCGATCATGATGGTCATAGGCGACGATGTTCTTCATACGCTTCCAGAAGTATCGTCCATGCTTGCCCATCCGGTGCACAGTCACGACACTGACAAATTCCGCCGGACCCCCGGTAGCACCAATGCGTGGCGTGCCGAATTGCTCCGAATCTGTACCGACGACAATCTCATAGCGGCTTGCATCATCCTCCTCAACGAACTCAATGACGTCGTCAATAACTTCCGAAAAATCGCGCCTTCCGCGCGACGGACTGATGAAAAATTCCTGCAGACGGTCCTCATCTAATATCGCATTCATTCGCCCATTGTATCGAGAAAAGCCTCTATTTTCAAGGGGGGCGGAACTGTTGCCGTGCGCCAAGACACAGTGGTATAGTGATGCAATGTATTCGAAGAATCCATGTCCCGATTGCGGACCGGCACCAACGATTCATATCCTTGATTATTATTCCGTTATCATCGATCGCTTCACGCAGAAGCTCTTTCGTCCGATCGATTCTTTGCGACAGCGACTGGCACGCATACTGCCCTCGGTTAATGCCGGCCGCTTTGTATTGGCATTGTGGAAATTGCTTTCATTTCTGCATATAGGACGCATCGTTACCGAACCCGATGACCAAGTAGGACATCGGGGTCTATGGCTCTGGAAAGAAGCGCAAAAGCGCGGCATTGCGCTTATTGAATACCGCCTGGGACGATCGAGGGATTTCTTTGTCGCTTCCTATGGGGAAAAGGTAATCGCGTTTCAGGGACTTCCCCGACCAACCGGCAAAGAGTACGCGTCACTTGAATGGATGGACAACAAGGCGGAAATGCGCAAACGGTTTGCCGCCGCGGGTATTCCAGTTGCCCGCGGAGGAGATGTTCGCACATGGCATCAGGCCGTTGCGCTTTTCCGGACGCTTCACAAGCCGGTCATCACAAAGCCCAGTATTGGATCGCGCGGGCGGCATGCTACAACACGGATTATGACGGAAGCGGATTTGAAGATCGGCTTTGACAAGGCAAAACTCCTTTCACCATGGGTTATTGTTGAAGAAGAATTTCTTGCTACCTTGCATCGCGTTACTGTCATCGGTGGCCGTGTTATTGGAGTCCTGCGCCGAGATCGCGCCTGCATCATTGGCGATGGCACACGCACGATCCGAGATCTCGTTGCTGTGGAAAATAGGAATCCACACCGCGATGGTCCCCTGTTTCAGCATATAGAAACCGGGGAAGAGGCATCGGAAGAATTGAGACTCCAAAACCTCTCATGGGACAGCATCCCGCCGAAAGGACAATGGATCGGCTTGAGCAAGAAACCGAGTAGGAGCGTCGGCGGATCAACTATGGATATTCTCGACGAAACGCATCCCGCCAATATCGCGCTCTTCGAAAAGATCGCCCGCGTACTGGATGATCCGCTTATTGGAATCGATTTTTTTATCGAGGATATGAGCCAGCCATGGCAGGAACAAACCTATGCCGGAGTTATTGAATGCAACAGCTGTCCCTTCATTGATCTTCACCATGAGCCGCTCTACGGACCGGTCCGCAATGCGGGGGGTGCGCTCTGGAGTATCATTTTTCCCGATCAAGGCGCGAAATGAGTTGTGAGAGATGCGTCATGTGCCTCGTCAGGCCGATTGAAATCCGGTAATACCCCGGTTCTATTTTTTTTGCAAGCACTGTGATTTCATTTTCCAGCGCGCGTGCAAATGCGTCGCGCCGTTCCGAATCAACGTGGAGATACACAAAGTTCGCCTTGGAATCGAACGCCTTGAAATGCGAGCATCGATTTATTGTCACGGTGAATCGTATCCGATCATTGATTATTTTTTTGGCAATCTTGCGATAGTACGGACCTGATGAAAGTGCGGCAAGTGCGACTTGTTCGAGCACTCGGCTCATGCCAAGATAGCTCGGTTGGTAGTTGATCCGCGATGGAATCGCCGACCCGCAAAGAGCATAGCCGATCCGAAGTCCGGCAAGAGCGTATTGTTTTGAAAAGCTTCGGACATACACAAGATTTGGATAGCGATCGAGAAGAATACGGAACGGCTTTTCTTTGTACTCTTGATCGAAGCCCAGATATGCTTGATCAAGAATGACAGTACAATGGCGGTCGACCTTTTTCATAATGCGAGCAAGCTCGCGTGCAGACAGCGTTGTGCCGGTGGGGTTGTTGGGAGACGTAATAAGCAACAGTGCCGACTTGTGAGCATGATATTTTGCAAAAAGATCTTCGAAATCGAATACAACGGATGTACTCTTTTCGCGCAATCCAAACGTATGCACGGGTATATTCCGTGCCCGCAAGTAATTGGAATAAAAAGTATAGTGCAAGCGATGGGTCAACACGGAATCGCCGGGTGCTAAAGAATCGAAAAACATTCGCAGAATATCTTCCGCTCCGTATCCGGCAAGAATCCGCTGTGGTGGGATGGAGAAACGCCGAGCAAGAACCGGCACAAGAAGTGAGTTATTGTATCCTCCGATATATCGGCTTGCATCGTCCGTGCTGAACGAACTCAAAACCTTCATGCATGCTGGCGCCGGTCCGTAGAGGTTTTCATTGCGTACGACAAGTTTGCTCATTTCTATCGTTTCTTTTTTAAGCCAGCGTAACCCCGACGCTCCGGTCGGGGCCCCGACCGCTTCGCGTGTCGGGGCTCAAGCCCTGCATAGCTTAACTTGTAGAACTCCTTAACGCGTTTGATCGCTTCCGGATCCTGCGTACGAAAGGCCACCCATTGTTCCAAAAAATCACTACTGGACCACACCTTATCGATACCTACGCGATATTTAACCTGAATGTGGTATTTTTTGAAAGCATCAAGATCGCCCTTTGGCATGTGTGAAGAGCCGACGCGATTTCCGCCTTTTGTGTAAAGATGCGGCTGAATTGCCGCAAGTGCCTTGGCTGCTGAAACATCTCCGGGCGCTTCAAATGGCACTACGTAGTCGACTCCTCGTATCCCGCTTACAATCAACGCCCGAGTTTTTAAATCTTGGAATGAGGTGCCTTTTTTCACCTTCAAAAAAGCATCACCATTGACTGCAACCACGAGAATATCGCCCAGCCTCTTGCTTTCTATAAAGCAGCTGATATGACCTGGGTGAATCGGATCAAACCCCCCGCTAGTCATGACGATTTTGCCCTTTAATTTCGGGCGAAGCTTTGCGAATTGCTTAAGTGATAGGATTTTGGCGCCAAGTGAAATGGGCATGGGGGGATGATACTACAAAGTCGCTCGCCATGCCAGTTTTTCCTCCGGTGTCCTGCACATACAAATCCTCCATTCGATCTCTCGTATACCTAGATGTACCAGCGGTCCCGTGTGCATCTGCTGTGCACAATCCACTGGATCCATCACGGCATACTTCGAGCTCTTATGGGGATTTGTCACTGCTCGGACAAAGTCGGAAAAACTGGCATGGCTTCGCTTGGTAATTTTCAGGTTAAGAGCGGCAATCCTCTTCGAGGGGGTTCTGCGGCCGGAACGGGCATGGTTTCCGCCGAAGGCGGAAGAGTGGAGGCCGACAGACCTCGGAGTCCCGACGCTGGCGGGACGAGAATGAGCGAGGAGAGAATTGTCGCGTTACGTATTCGCAAACTGGAGATCGTGGAGACGCTTGTAGGTTGGGCTTGTTTTGAGGAGTTCCTTGTGAGTACCAATGGCTTCGATGCGACCGCCTTTGAAGACGGCAATCATGTCGGCGTTCAGGATCGTAGAGAGGCGATGCGCAATGATGAATGTGGTGCGGTCTTTCATGAGAACCTCGGTCGCCTTTTGGATAAGCCGTTCGCTTTCGGTGTCGAGATGACTCGTTGCTTCGTCGAGAATCAAGATCCGAGGATCGCGCAAGATCGCGCGCGTGATGCCGATGCGCTGGCGCTCACCGCCCGACAATTTGATCCCCCGCTCGCCGACAACGGTATCGTAGCCTTTCTCGAGCTTCATAATGAAGTCGTGCGCAAGTCCCGTTTTGGCCGCTTGTATGATATCGGCTTTTGTCGCATCCGGTTTGCCATAGGCGATATTTTCTTTAATCGTGCGTGAAAACAAATCTACCTCCTGTGGGACCACGGCAATCTGATTACGAAGGCTTACCTGCGTTACTTCGCGAAGGTCGCGACCATCAATCATTATCGCACCTTCTTGCGGATCAAATGATCGTAAGAGCAAATTAATGAACGTGGTCTTCCCGCTCCCCGACCGCCCGACAAGCGCGATGGTTTTGTGGACGGGAATCTTTACGGCAACATTGCGAAGCGCCCACCTACCCGATCCATATTGGAATCCGACATTCTCATATTCCATCTCTGTGGCAAGCGGCAAAAGCTCCATCGCATCAGGTGCGTCCTTCACTTTCACTGTTTCGTCCATGATCTGGAACAGCCGCTCTGCTCGAGACATGTTGCGCCGGAATCGCGGAAAGATAATTGATAACTGCGCCAACGGACCATACGCCATGTTCTGCAGTGTAATATACAGGACAAATTCGCCAATCGTGCTTCGGCCTTTCAATACCAGGAAACCGGCAATGAGCATAACTGCAATACGGCCGGCTGTAGCGATGGCTGTCTGCAATGACTCCATCGTGCTCCATAACCGCTCAGCATCGTACTGAATGCGCCGTGCATCCGCTTGCATCGTCCGTTGGCGATCGGTTTCGATATGCTCCTGCGAAAATTTCTTGACCGTGAGTACATTGGCTGCGACATCATATTGTTCCCGGGCAACCGCCTCAAATGCATCATTTGATTTTTTCTCAATTTCGTATATTCGATTGGTCAAATGCCGAACAATGATGAGGTACACCGGAAGCGGTATGAACACCGCAATCGCAATAATCCAATTCTTGTAGAATAAGGCGACCAGAACGCCAATGAACGTTACGAGCGGCGGCAAGAGACTTTCGCCAATCAAATCGTACAAAATAACATAGACCGCCTGAGCGCCCTTTTCGAGACGACCGATCATTTGGCCGCTGGATGCGCCATGATGGAACAAGCTGTGCAGATTGAGATATTTTTCGTAGGTCTGGTACCGAGCACGGTCTTCTACGGTGGTAACAAGTTTAAAGAGCCGAAAATCATAGTTCGTCTTGATGACGCGATTGAGTATGGTAAATACAAGGATCCCGACGGCTGCGACGACAAGCGTTGTAGTGGGCGCCGGGCCTCCATTTTTCAAAAATCCAATAAGCGTATCGATAAGTCGCTGCGAAATGAACGGCACCACAATATCAAAGCCGGCCGCAATGATTACGAGTGCAATCAAAAACGCCACGGTTTTGGAATGGCCTTTCAAAAATGATAATATCCGAATTGTAGGACTGCCTGCCTGCGCAGGCGGGCGAGATTTCCCGAGCATTCTCTCATTTTAGCATACTCGCGATGAACTAGTCGTGGATCGTGACAGGCGTACCAACATCGACGAAGTTGTAGAGCTGTTCCATGTCGTTGTATGACACATTGACACATCCGTGACTCATCGGATGACCGAAGTTATTGTGCCAATACGCACCATGGATGTAATAGTGGGGAAGGAAGCTGAGATTCCACTTTGTATTGGGATAGTTATAGGTCGTTCCATCGGCATTTCCTCCAATGTAGTCCACAAAGGGACGCTTCTTTTGAACAAAGAATGTTCCTCTCGGAGTCCAGTATCCACGCGCGGCCGATGAGATGAGGACGCTTGCTACTTGCGTGTCGCCCAGATAGTATGTCAGTCGTTGATTGGTAATATCTACGTCAATGCGCTTGTTGAGTGGATTGGGATATGGCGTAGATGACGGCGAAGAAGCCGGAGATTTCGAGCTGGCAGGCAAAGGAATACTCTGCGTAGGTGTCAAAGTCGAAGTCTTGGGAATGATCGGCGGAGGAGTAGTCAAGCGTGTAAGTGGTAGGGAGATAAGGCCTCGCGCCGCCCGCGGTATGATATTCGTAAATCGAGGATTGGGAGTCGCGGTGCTGACGGGCAACAAAAACGCCCATGCATGAACGATCGCCGGAAGCGTGAGTATTGCAAGCAGTATAAAAATAATCGAAAGTCGTTTCATAGTTCTTTTTCCAACTCCTTGATACCTGTAAAAAATCGGGCCTGAATCCCTAACGATAATGCAATGGTAACATTCTCTTGGTCATCGTCCCAGTAGGCGACTTTCTCGGCGGGAAGGTCGAGCCGGCGCAAGATAATTTCAAAAAATTCTTTTTCGCACTTCCGATGACCTATTTCGTATGAGAAAAAGCAATCGTCAAACAGCACACCGAATCCCAACGTCTCCGAAATATATCTCGCGCGATAGCTGTCTTGGTCTGTCGCAAGATAACATCGAATCCCATTACCACGCAATCGGCGTACAAGCTCCACCATCTCCTGGTCCACGACCGTGTCGCCCTCCTGCCACGCGCGAACGAACTCCTCTATGGTTCCGTCCCACTTCCATCCTTTGAGGTGCGGTGCAAGTTCTTGTAGCAAATCACCTCTGCCCGTTTGTACATCTCGGAACGCGCCTTTGAAAAACGCCTCTATCTTCTCCGGCGGCACACCGCGCTCCTTCGCATACCGCAAACTAAACCACACGCCCTGCTTCTTGAGCATTACCCCGTCTGCATCAAAAAGAATCGCTTTGATCATGTTCTTTGAAGATATTTCGTATTTTTAAAGCCAGTGCTTCTCCCAATATTTTGTTGTTCTCCGGATCAAGGTGGATGCCTTCTCCTTTCGCAGTTGTACATATGGCATCAGCATTGAAGTACGCGAGGTTATATTCCTTGCAAAACTTCTCATAGATCTCCGGCAATAACTTGCTTTTTCGTTCAGCATCTTCTCCGAATATTGAAAACATCAGCTTGTCATGGACAAGTTCGGCACCATTAATATGCGGTGGTGCGATGATGAGTACCAGCGAAACTGTTTCGATGAAAAATTGCTTGCACCAGACATTCATTTTTTCGAGATACATATTAAGGGCCTTGTGATATTCCTGTTTAGTCTTATCGCCCGTTTTGTTGCAATCATTCGTACCAAGCATGAGTACCAGTAAATCGATTGGTAGGTGACTTCCAAAAATGGGACCAAACTGATCAAGTCCGTTTCTTTCAGGAAAAAATGTATTTTCACCCGAAAGCGTTCGGGCACGCAAGCCCTCTTCGATTATTTCAAAGTCGCTTCCAAGAGTATTCTGAATGACGCGAGTAAATCGCCCATCGAGTCTCTCCGGAACTGATGGCTTCTTTCCAAAAGCCAGAGAGTCCCCGTAGAAAAGGATGCGTTTTGCCCGAGTGTTGGTGTTCATAAACTTATTTCTTTTGCAAGACGAGAACCTGAATCCCGGCATGGACTTTGACGTATCCATCGGGCGGAGCATCTGTGCCGGTATTTTTAGTTCTACGAATTATTCCGACGTTGTGTTCGAAGTTATTATACTCCGGAAACTCTTTTGTATGCATATCTGTTGCGGAAATGATTTCTTTCTTTTCGCGGACTCCCGATTCACGAAGTTCAAAGAGTCCATCTTTTTGGACCTCTTTTTCCAAGAAATGCCGGAATATGTTATTGAATGTATCACTTACGCGTGCTCGTCCTTCAAGAATTTGATTCAAACTTTCAAGTAGCTTACCGCTGGCTTTTACGAGCTGATTGGTGGATTCTGGAGATGCAAGGTAACTGTCCATAAGAAAAAGGAATCCCTCAATCGGAGATTGCAGATAATGACCAAAGACTCCTTGTAGTTGGGAGTTATCCTTCATCGCGTCCTGAAGCGCCGGCAAATCATCCCTTGGTACAAGAAAAAAAGTATTACAAAGCTTATCTTCGCCAATGTAAGGTATGGGAAGTATTCCTTGTTTGAGATAGGGTACGAGGAAAATTTCTCTCTTGGGCAATACGTCAATAAGGTGCACAAAGGTACCTCCTTGTTTTAAGACCCTATGTATTTCCCGCAGGGCTTGTGATATATCGTCCTGGAAAATAACCGTGAGCATATTCAGTCCAACCAAACTGTCGACACTGCCATCGGCGAAACCCATTTTAAAAATATCCCCGACGACACGCTCCCTTTTCTTGCCCGTCGATCCTCCTTTCTCGTGTGCGAAAGGCAATTTATCAAATTCTATGAATGTATATCCACTTCTCTCTATCAGTCTATTAAGCGATCCGCTGCCACTGCCTATCTCAACATTGACGCCTTTGGGATCAACGTAATCAGACAATACTTCGACGAACAACTTACCGAGCGTCACAGCAATGGGTCTACGCTGTTCGGATAAAAATTTGTATTTATCTACATGTTCCTCTGCTTGATTGCGAGTTCTATTTTCAACTATCGAATTTTTCCACTCCCGATCAGGCATGTATGAGATCGAATTTATTTGTCTTTGTGGACCTAGCGAGAATCGGACTCGCGCCTCGTCGTTGCGAACGACGCGTAATACCACTTTACTATAGGCCCAGCTTTTTCTTAATGAATCTTCTTCCGGCTGCTGTCTTGAAATAAACTTCACGCTTCTTTGCCTCTTCAAGATCTTGAAACTCTTCAGAATACAATACCTTCACCTTGCCCATCTTACGCGTCGTCGCCGTATTGCCGGCGTTGTGCTCTTTGAGGCGCCGCTTCATGTCGCCTGTTCTGCCTTTGTATAACTTGCCTTCTCTATTGCCTAGCACATATACTGTATACATTATTTCGCGTAACCCGCCCGAACGTACCGTTCGGTACGGACGGGTACCACTTTACTATAGGCCCTAGTGGGGAGCAAAGAGATGATACCAATTATCTCTTTGCCCGAACGCCGGGTCTATATCAACCGAAGGGAGGATATAGGCCCAAGCTTCTTTGTAGTTATACCACGTCGTTGCGTCGGATTCAAAAGGCGCTATACTGGGGGTGTCAAGTCCACCGAAGGGAGGTGAGGCAGTTTGGAAAATCGCGTGGATTATCGTATCCGCGTCGATGACGGCGAACAGATGGCTGTTTGGCGAGTGGCTGCAGGCGACGTGGGGGAAGCGGAGCACTTGGGCCCCGGCGAGTATCTTTTTACCCGCATCTCTTACCCCCTTGAGTTCCACGGCCGAGGCGACTGGATCGTCCTCAAGGGCGAGTACCGATCCGGCGTTATTATCGGTCGCGGTATCGCCAGCATCAACCCCGAACAAGCACGAAAGGAGGGGTTCACTATCGAAGAGGTGGCCACAGCAACGGAGCGTAGGCGGAAGGAAAAAGTGGAAGCAACAACAAGATAGGCGGAGGCCAACAATGCATCATAACGAAAATCGAAACCTCCTGCAGTACTTCGGCGGCCGTGTCACGGGACACCGCCGCCATTTTGTGAAAACTATTTCAAAATTTTGCACCTCATCGTCCAAGCAGAGAACCCAACTTATCCTGCAAGCTTATTTTAGGATAGAGATCGTCCGGATACAAAGAGATCAAATCGATTTCGTACTGTTCGCATAATCGCTGTTTTTGTAAAACTGCCCGATCATATCGAGGACTATCTTTCGCGAGACCAAAATATTCTACGAATGCCCCGCTCTGTAACTGCCAATCTGCACGGTGATTCGTTGTGGGATATTTTGCGTTTCGCTCATGAGCGATGCCATGCTCGGAAAGCCAGTTATCAATGAGCGCCTCGCTGACAGAATCACAGATATGACCATCGGCGGCCCTCGTCATACTCCGCTTATACATACGGTCATTGTGTGAACGATTCGGCTCAAGTCCCGCCGCCACAATAGCTTTGTTCCAGGAACCGAATACTTTAACACATCGTTCACTAAGCTCGCGATTCTCACGCTTGCCCGGAATTCTTCCTAGTTTTTTCCCGAGATATTGAACCAATGGTATCAAAGATTCTTTGGTGTAGGGTCTCCATGCCTTCTTTCTACAAATCACAGAACAATAGATCTTGCCCCACCCCTTATATTCTTTAGAACATTGGGCACAGACTCGTGGAGGACTATGCCATTTCGGATATTTCTTATTATTAACAACAGCTGCACAGGATTGAGAACAATAATTGTGTGGTGAAATATCCTTCGGCATTCGTTGGAAGCTTCTACCGCAAAGTTGATTTTCACACTTCATTTCGACACTGGTCGTTCTAAACTCAGAAAAGCATTCGGGAGAACAAAAGGAATTGTGACCGAGCTTCCTATTCTCTTTAATTTGTCTCTCTGAACGCAAAAAAGAATCTTTGCAATGAGTGCATTTGATCAGCTTGAGACCACGATTTATCATGCCTCATTATACCACAGATGTCGGGCTGGTGGGAGTCGAACCCACTAAATCTCTTCGTCCCGAACGAAGCGTGTTACCGTTACACTACAGCCCGCTATTACTTCTTCCCTGTCGTTCCAAAACCGCCGCGATCCGGCTCTTCCATTTGATCAACCTCTTTCCACTCGGCTCGAGTGAACTTGATGAACGTCCCTTGCGCGATACGATCCCCTCGTTCAACGGTCACGGACTTATTGGTGAAGTTGAGCAGGCATGCCAAAGGCTCATCGCTGTTGCCCCGAAAATCCGGATCGATGAGACCGATCCCGCTGATCAAACTCAATCCTCGCTTATGGGTCGAACTCCGTGCAGCCAATAGTAGCACATGATCCTTGGGTGTCGCAACGGAAACATTGAGCGGAATATAGGCGATCTTCCCCGGCTTGATCGTCATTGTTTCCCGCGCACTCAAGTCAAAAGCCGCCGCTCCGGGCGTCTTATACTCCGGCAGTGGCAATGTTTTGTCGTGTCGCTTAATCTTGATCTTCATTCTTTTTGAATTTCTTCTTCATTTCCTGAAGCGCTACCCAATCAAAGATATTCTGCTTGATTCCCAGCTTTCGCGCAAGCGCACGTGCTTTCGCCTCGCCACCAACATATGTGAATACTTTTTTGACGTTGCGCGCAAATCGCTTCTTGGGAAAACGTGTCGGTGTGGGCAACAGTCGTTCGGTATCTTCGCTGGATGGCTTTCTAAAACCTTGGGACATAAACCGCAGTGCGGCGTAGAGATTCGATGGATGATCCACCTCATTCACGACGAGCCGCTTCGCCTTCAGATCGCGAAACGCACTTGGCAACGTAACAACATGGCGATACCAATCGTCGCTGGTGACTGCCTGCAACGGAATTGCAAAGCCATTGATCGTAAAGTTCGCACCCTTCTCAAGACTCTTCTCTATTGTCTTTTCCTTCGTGTTGCCGATATCAAAGAACACCCAATCGGCATACACTTTGATCCGCGGTTTTGAGACAAGTCTCTTCTTGAGGACCACATGATTTTTCCGTCGAATCTTCCCGTAACTGAATCCAAGCGATCGCAAAAGTCCCGTGAACCGGTTTCGATCTCCGATGAGCGCCATGTCATAGTCGCGATGCGGAAGTTTCTTTTTGAAAATCTTGTAGTACACGGCATTGCGCGCCGCCCCACCGACAAGATATATCTTATCCGACTTCTTCAGCTTCGCCATCACATTTTCAAAAATCTCCCGCGTCGCCGGATCGTGCATGAAAAGGGGAAGTTGTTCGAAATCTTTATTAATTATTTTCATTATATTGCATCCATGCTAGTGTGGCCATACGAGGGTCGGTCCCTTGAAAATTTTCTGTCCGAACGGACAAAGAAATGGAGAGAATCATGAACCCCCTTCGAATCACGCTTATGAGCCCCGCGGCTTATCGCCCGCTTCCCAACGGAACAATGGGAACGATCGGCTGGTGGAAGGGCTTCATGCCATGGGGCGGACTCTTTCACCTTTCAGCGGTCATTCGGCACTACGCGAAAGCATCGGCAATACCCATAGACACCACGCTCGTCGACGAAGTTATTCAGCGCGATCTCTCACATCTGGATAGCATCACGCCTGACGCATGCGACTTGCTCATACTCACGAGCGTACAGGGCACGGGTATGCCGCGCGCAGCTGACATAGCGGCGCTGGCTCGCTCGCGAGGAGTGCCAACGATCATCGGCGGACCACATGCCATCATGTGCAACATGGGTGACGTCCTCCGGCCAGGCATCAGTGTGGCTGCAGGAGAAGCGGAAGTCCTCATCCCGCACATCCTACAAGATATACCTGGCAACAGTGGTCTCAAGCCAGAGTACGGGGAAGGCAAGTTTATAGCAAGTCTTCTTCCGCTTATTCTGGATCCGCAAGAACTACGCGCAACGCTCTCGCGCTACGTCCAGCCGCTGGCGCCTGTATACTTTATCGCCCGCGGATGCCCCTTCATCTGCTCGTTCTGCTCGGTGCCCGTTCTTGCCGGAAGCAAGGTTCGGGTACTCGAAACAAACTCGATAATTCGGGCGCTTCGGGTACTTGTGAACGCGGGAATCAAGTGGCTCATGTTCCCTTCGGACAACTTCAACAAGATTCCCGGGATCAAGGATATCCTACGGGCCATCATCGAGGCTCGGCTGGGCATCCGATTCTTCGTCCAGTGCGATGCGCAAATTGCTCATGACGAAGAGCTCGTGGAGCTTCTTGGACGCGCCGGGTGCTTCCAGATGTTCGTCGGGGTCGAAAGTCTCGACCGCGCCGTCCTTGAGAGCGTCCACAAGCGGCATAACAAACCGGAACAGTACGCCCAGATCGTGCGTCTGTGCCGCAAGTACGGGATCAAGCCGCATTTCTCGAATATCATCGGTTTCCCCGGCCAGACTCCCGAACAAATTGAGGATCATCTCGTCGGCCTCATGGAGCTTGACCCGACGTTCGCATCGTTCTACGTGATGACTCCCGAACCGGGCACGCCGGACTGGAAAACATATACCGGCAAGGGCTTGCTCACGGAGTCCGATATAAGTCTCTTCGACACCTCTCGTCTTGTGTGGAATCAAGGCATACCTCCGCGCGAGATGGAGCGAATCTTGCATCGGTGTTATCGGCGCTTCCACCTTCGCAGCATGCGACGCCCCTCGGGTTTCATCGGCGGTGCATACAGCGCGCTCATGGGATTCTTGGGAATCCATCCCATGTCCTCGGGCATCGGCCCACGCGTGATCGATCATGCAGATCAGTATCAAGCCTTGCGCCGCTCGACCTACGGCTGGGATCAGTTGCCCCTCCCAGTCAACCGTTCATAGTTCTCTGAATAGTCCCCTCGTTCTTCAACTCATAGCGTCGGCTAACCAATGCCGACCTTTGCTTTTTGGAAGTGGATTATATCTCAAACTCATGCACGGACGCGTTGGCGACCTCGGCGAGTTCACGGCCTTTGAGTAAGAGGTGCATTAGAAGTATAATGCCGTCGTGCGCTACAATCAAAGGCACTTCTTGGGAATAATCTTGCCGGAGCATAGTATAAAACTTGGTAAGTCTGTCGTTCACGTCTTGTACTGATTCTCCGCCGTATTTCGTGAGGTCAGCTTTAACGTTCGTATCCTGAAGATTGTGTTTCATGATTTTCATAACTTCATCCCATGGTTTCCCAGAAAGCGATCCATAATGCTTTTCTTTGAGCTCATCGCAAAAGATAATCGGCAGTTTAAAATGCGGGGCAACGATCTCGGCCGTTTGGCGAGCTCGCGTCAGTGGCGATGAGAAACAGATGGTAAGTCCCGACGGCAGGGCTCCTATGCTAGCATGAGCCTGTGCGACCCCTTGGGCGTTCAGCTTCCCATCCTCTGTTTGGCTTTGAAGTATTTTTGCCCTATTGAGATCAGTCTCACCGTGGCGAATAACAAAGATTTTCATGATATACGCTGTGTGAAGTCTTGCATGAATTTATCTCAATCAAGCGGCCAGTCAACATATCCACCCACCGTCCCAATCCAGACGTTATAGCCACGACTCTTGAGTTGTGGGATATTTTTTAATTTTGCACGGCACACGCGCAGTATCCTTTGGAAATTCCCTGCTTCCATCGAATCATCAAATAATGATATTTTCTTTTCTTTCTCCCCTTCGCGATAGTGTAACGAGTAGAAGAAATTCACAAAAGATCCTCCTTTACCGGTTCGTTTTTCTGTTTTTGTGAATTTGAAAACATGATCCCATGGTACCAGGACCGATCGAAACTTTGAGGTATAACGAAATCCCCGCGACGAGACTTCCCATGTAGCCGCAAAGAGTACGGTAAGGTGCCAACTCATTACAATCGCTACAATGCCACCTGCAAGAATAATAAGCCAATATGTCGGATACATGAACCATAACATGCCGGTCACGCCAAACAAGAACATTCCGAAAAGAAACATGAGTGCCTTGCGATAGTCAGCTCTTCTGCGGAATGTGTCATATAGTTTTTCCAGATCATGCTCTGTCAAATCTGAAATCTTCTTTTCAAAAATCTCTTTCATAAAATGCCTGCGGAGCGGAGCGACAAAGCGATCAAATATTTCTTCGTATGCTTCCGATTCTGACTTTTCGTCTTGATCATACGTATACTCAAAGACCATCTTTCTACCATCATTTAAATCAATCCGAAACATCAGACCCTCAAAATTGTCTTCTTTTGTTCCTTCACTGGCCATACTATCTGCGTAGTTGGTTATGTCTTTAAATGAGATTCGGACCATTTCATCGCCATCAATTTGAATTGCGTCCGAAGAGATTGCCACTTTCCAGTATCCCAAATCCATTATTTTTCTACCGGGAGACTTTTCTTTGATCGAACAAATTTTAGTCATATGAATTTACAAAGGATTAAGCTTCATTCTTACCCCGACGCAATAGAAATAAGATGATCCCGGAAACAATGAGACAGAATATCGCAATGACCAACATCACGAATCCTTCGCCAGAGTGGTGATTGATGACTCCGTCAAAATAGTTACCCATATCATTGTAGGGATAACTTAATGTCTGAATAAACTGTATGAAAAATACCAGCCCCACCACAAACGAGCCTAGAGAAACGGGATAAAAGATTATCTTAAGAGTTGTTCTGGCAAGTTTATTTTTCATTGAATTTACAAAGGGTTAATCTTGAGCTCGTTCGAGCCAATAATTTTTTAACGCCTGCTCGATGCTCGCCCTATCATTTTCGAAAAGGTTCGGATCGGTAAGTTTATACTGCAAATATACAACAATTGCCTGAGCTTCTTGTCGGGTAAACAGAGAAAACTTATGGATACCCGCATCCCACCAGGTTTGATCACCGAATCGCCGCGGATTTACTTTTTCTGTTTTAGATCTGTCCGAGAGACCATGACAAAGATGAAAAACGGGATCAACTTCGGTGAGTTTCCCATCAAGATCGGCTATTAAATAGGCGGGCAAGAAATATCGAAACGCTTCATCGGAGAAAAACGACAACGCACTCGTGATGCCATGCTTATAATCATCCAAAAAGTCGGCATCGAGCGATTGCCAGTCCGGTTTATCCTTGAATGCCTCCGCGATTTCATACGGCTCACTACCCTCACTACTCCCTCGAAGCGCCCAATTACCCGGTCGCTCAAGCGAACCGAAGGCTTCTCTGATTTGTTGTTTTATTTCTTCTCGTTGATCGTTTTTCATGGTGAAAAAATAAATTGAATTTACAAAGGGTTAATCTTGGGATTAATTTTTAACCAGACATCAATCGTGTCGAATATCGAGCCAAAGCCTTTGGGTGCTCCTTGGGGACTTTCCAAATATATAGTCACCAAGTCGTGCGCGGTACACACAAGATATCCCATAAACACGCGCCTTGTTTTCTTATCGCCTCCTGAAAAGAACATATCAAAAGAATTGCCGGATTTTACTGGTTCAGTCGGCTCTACAAATCCTTCGACAATTTCTCTCTTTTCGACTTTTATGCGCTGTTCGCAGAGTGTCTTGAAATCCTCAAAAGTTGCTGCTTTGGCAAAATGCATTCCGGTAATCGTCACCTGTTCCTCATCATCAACTGAGCGAATTACAAATGTATCCTCGCTCCTCTTAAACTCCCTCCATCCTTCGGGTACTGATATTGTAAACTCTCCGAAAGTAAAATTTTGTGCTTGTTGATTGTTTGATGAAGTCATACTAATTTACAAAGGGTTGATGCTGTGCGTATACAAATTTACTACAACAAAAGCAATGCGTGGAGCAACATCGGGATCTCCGCCACAAGTTGCATCATGTTTTTCGCGTAGCTCAAAGATGATTTGTTTGTAATTTTTTTGTTCAGTTAGGACAAGGATGCACTCGCGAGAAAGATCCGTTAGTTTTGTGTCGATAACGGATTGAACGGCAATATCTGCCGCTTCGTTTTCATCCAATCTATACGAATACACCAAAAGGACGATGATTACCATAACTCCTATAAATATTAGTATCTTTTTCATGGTATTTTCTTGTATGAATTTACAAAGGGTTAATTTTTTGCTTTTACCGACTTATATAATTTCGGTTGGCAGGCGGGATTAAGTTTTATGTACAGCCTCCTGAAGCGATTCACAAAACGACCCCAAGGAGTATGCTCGTTGGACATTCGCGTCCCCTTTCCTGGTGAATAGATGCTGTACTCATGCACGTACTCATCAAATCGATCACCATGAGCATAGAGCTCCAGCGAATCAATATACCCAACATCTTCCTGAAAACCATCCCAGAGAAGCACGTCTCCACCATACCCAATCTGTGGAGACTCCAATTGGGGCCCTTCGATCGGCCATGGATGGTCGAAGGCTCCATTTTTAATCTCTACCCTTCCCAATGTTTTGTCTACAACGAAGTTGACGAAAAATCCAACCTTCGTCCATTCTCGACTTACAAACCGCGCCGAATCAATTTGAGCATTGAGATTGGCGTCATGGTAATAGTCTTTGTACCATTGCAGAATATCTTTTTCCAATTGATTGAAACCGCCACTCGTAATCCATGTGTACGGAAATGTATACTGGAAAGATTTATGTTCTTTGTGATACCTCTCGGCGCTGATTTTTAGGATATCTTCTAAGATTGTGAATCCTTCTGGATCGTTTTTTGCAAAGTCCTGGTAGTTTACAACTTTCATGTAGAGCGGGAACATAAACTTCTTGCTCGTTCCCCAAATACCGCCAGCTTCCAAATGACTCAATGAATCATTCATAGCATCCCAATTGATGCCCCAGCCTTTTCCAGCATTAATCGCCTCCACTGGCACATTCCCATCCGGACCACCGAATTCAAAGACCTCTCCGAATTTTAATAGAACCTCTTGTTTCGTCTTGAGACCCTCGAGATCAACGATGATTTCCATATGAATTTACAGATCCATACCCCAATATCCTCCCGATCCCTCTCTCCACATTTTGTACCCTTCTAGTTCATCCTCCAGTACAATAACCTGCTGAATGAAGACGGGATCGCTTCTTTGAAAAACCGCTTTTGTGACCGGCAGATGCCCGATACTGAATCCTTCCGGGTCATCGGGTTTGCCCAAGGCTAACGATGCGGGGTCAACCCTCTGTGGCCGTTCTGCGTAAGCATTCCTATACAATCTGATATGAACCCCGTCGGGATCGATCACAAGAATTTTAACTACTTTTACTTTTCCTTCTGAGTCAACGATAGAATAAAGACTGCCTTCTTGTAGTTCGGCTTTATTAGGCGAGCTCATAGAATATATTCCAAAAACAATAAGTGCTATCCCAAGAAGAATGCCTAGCGGAGCGAATATTGTTTTGGTTATTTTCAGTGCCTTTTCTTCACCGAATATTTTTCTCCACAAAAATGCCTTCGGGCTATTCTGGATATAACTTCGGGCAAATTGATCATCTCGAAGAAACCGTACCGGAAAATATATCGCCACCAATCCAACCACGATCCATATGATCCCTTCCATATATTTAGATTAATAAATTATCTCCGCACCATAGCATTTCCTCTGCAAAATTGACAGAAGAGGTTAAGCGTAGTGTTTCTTCGCATCCACCACCGCCACCAGTTCTTTGATAGGCTTGAGGCGCGATCGGTCTTCTTCTGGTAACGGCTTGATCTCCAGCGACCCGATTCTAGTCATCGCATCGTGTTCCCCCAACATACAATCAATATTAATAAACACCGCGCCCATCATCGGCTCGCTCCCGTCGTAACCCTTTACAAAAACATCAATCCCAACAGTATCCTTGCCATCCTCTACTACCTCAAAAAAGATATCGTCAGGGCCAATTTTGGCATCTCCAAAATTAACCACCAATCCCTCGTGTCGCTGACGGAATGCGATAATGTTCCAATGCTCGAATACTGGCGCTTTTTCCACCAATCGCTTAACCAGCGGGACTCTATCTCGTATGCCATCGGCGGATATGGTGAGCTCATGCTTCCCTTTTTCATCGGTCGTCCCAAGCTCAAACGTGAGCCCGGGATCAACCTTACTTAATTCTCGTCGCAGTTCGGGAGTGATAACCGTTTCCGCATCACGTTCAAGATTCCGATAGTACTCATCGGCCTTCGTCCCAAACCATTCCCAAAATTTTTCTTCTTTGCTCTTATTCCACCACATGGATTTATTTCACAAAATGTTTTTGTTTGATCTGCTCGATTTCTTCGGACTCGAGTTCTGCGGTTTTTTCTTTGCCTTGTTGGCTTAGCTGCTTGAGATCGGCTTCGGAGAGCGTGGCGAGTTCTTTGCTTCGGGCTTCAAGATACTCCTTCGAATTCTTCGCCGGATCCTCGAGCACTTCTTCCATGAGTGCGTTCATGATCATGCCAACTTTCGGGCCGGGTTCGATTTTGAGGAGCATCATGATGTCATTGCCATTCACTTTCAGCATCTTGGGACTGATGGGATCGCGGGCGACTTTATCGATCATGAACTTCAAGTGCCGCAGCTTGTAGGGAATGGCCTTGGGCGTACCCGAACCGATGCGGTCAGCCTCGCGAACTTTGAGGAGGTCTTCGACATTCTCTTTGCCGATGTTGGCGACGAGTCGGCGGACGGATGATTCGGTCACTTCGTCGGGTAGATAATAGAACATGTGATACCGTACGAGCTTGCTGATCTTGTCAGTCATTTCCCTGGAAAACTTGAGCCGTTCAAGAGCCTTGACTGCCATGCGCGCGCCGATGACGTCATGGCCGTAGAATGTCGAGTTGTGTCCCTCGCCTCGCTTGGATCGCGGCTTGCCAACATCGTGGAGGAGTGCGGCAAGGCGAACTTCGATCGGATATTTCTTCTCGGCGGTATAGGCGAGCGCGCGGACATTGTGCTCCCAGACGGTATAGATGTGATGGAGATTTTGCGTTATGCCCACGCCTTCAAGAAGATCGGAGAGTACATGCTTGAGAAGTCCTGTCTCGCGAAGCAACTCAATACCCTCCGCCGCATGGTCGCCGCCAATGAGCTTAAGCAGTTCATCGTGGATACGCTCGGCGGAGATATGGTCAAGATGCGCGTCAAGCTTGGTAATCGCCGCGTGAGTCTTCTCTTCTATTTTGAAACCTAACGTCGCGGCAAATCGTACCGCCCGCATCATGCGAAGTGCATCTTCATTGAATCTCGCTTCCGGATCCCCCACTGCCCGAATGAGCTTCCGTTCGATGTCCTGCTGGCCCCCGAACGGATCGTGTAGCGTGTAGCGTGTAGCGTCGGGGGAATCAAAACCCATCGCAATTGAGTTCATCGTAAAGTCCCGTCGCTCAAGATCATGCTCAAGCTTGTCGGAGAACTTCACTTCGTCCGGATGGCGCTTGTCGGAGTAGCCAGCCTCGGTGCGATACGTTGTCACTTCGATGACTGCAAGCGTCGGATCCTCCGAACCAGTCACCACACCTACAGTCCCAAAAGTATTTTCATAAAATGAATGGTATCCGGCCCCGACGCTTTCGGTCGGGGTCTCGCCCTCCGGACTCGAGAAAATTTTCTGGATTTCTTCGGGCTTTGCGTTCGTTGTCACATCCCAATCCTTGGGCGCCTTATCCATCAACAAATCCCGCACGCATCCGCCGACAATATATGCCTCGTATCCGGCTTTCGTGAGTTTCTCAATCACTGATTGTACTTCCTGCGGAATTTTCATTTTATATATCCAAGCTGCTTAAACAAATCTACTGATGGTGGGGCGAGTTTGAAATTACTTAATTCTTGTATATCGATCCATATACACTCGACGAGATCATCCGAGGGACTTATCTTAATAGCCGCGGCATTTTGAGGAATTTTAATTCTAAAATCGAACAACTTCATATTACACAAAACCACTTCTCCACTGTCACGAAGTGTTTTGTGTGTCGTAGCAGTTCGCGTATCACCGACTAATTCAATGACGCACTCGGAAATATCTATGCCCGTTTCTTCTTTGACCTCCCGAATAAGCGCCTGCTCCTTTGTTTCCCCATCCTCAATTCCACCGCCCGGAATTATCCAACACCCGGGATATATCTCTTTGCCCACGGCTTGTTTGCCATTCAAAATTTTACCGTCAACGGAAACAATGACTGCACCCACAATGTCTCTTTCAATAGTACGCATCGTTATATTTCCCATCCAAATTCGGAAAATGAAATGCTATTCTTGTGATTCTCGATGCCGTGCTTGATATATGAGATCACATTGGCCGGAAGACTGTTTATATCATACCACGCCAGGGCTTCGCATTTGTCCGGTTCTCCGTTTTTGACCTCGCCATCCCATTCGGAAAGCGTGAAGAAAAAATCCATATACTCACGATCGGGTGCGTGGCGATGGACTATGCTGGAAAATCGTAAATCTTCGGGCGCGATCGCAAGGCCGACTTCTTCCCGTGCCTCGCGCACCATCGCCAATCGTGCATTTTCATTCGGTTCTATATGCCCGGCGGGAACGCTATATTCCCCATCACGCCATCCGGTATTTTTTCGCAATAGCAAAAGCACCTTGTTATCTTTGATCAATAGGAGGTGAGTGGCGCCATACAGATGAGCGGAACGGTGTGACATGTCTGTGTGCCTGCACTACGTAACTTCAGCGAATTAGTGCCCCCGCCAAGAGTCGAACTTGGATTTAAGGTTTAGGAAACCTCCGTCCTATCCGTTGAACGACGAGGGCATAAATGTCTTATAACCTTCTCAATCTAACAGTTCCATGCTATATTTTCAATTGCAATTAGGGCCCATAGTAAAATGATATTACGAGCCCATGGCATGGGCTAGGTCGGGGTTTGATTCCCCGTGGGTCCACATTTCGGAATAAATAAGTTCATGAAGAAGATTCCATTCGAAAAAATTGGACCGATGAGATTGCCCGTTTTGTTAGCAGATGGGCGGGTAGAAAATTTCAAGCTGTACACATACCGATTTGCAAAAGACGGCATCTACTATGTGGTAGAAAAGGGCGATGTGCGAAACACCTTGAATCCTTTGGTTCGCATGCACTCAGCTTGTAGTTTTGGTCATGTCATGAATTCTCAACGGTGTGATGATAAGTTTCAGCTTGACGAAGCATTTCTTAAAATATCTGAAAGCAAGGCAGGTCTGATCATATATATCTGGCCTCATGAAGGACGGGGCGTCGGAATGTGGGATCATACAAGGGTCTATATGGAACAGGATAAGGGCGAAGATACCGTATCCTCATACGTTGCCCTCGGTCTTCCGGTTGATAGTAGAAATTATCATAACGCCGCTGCTATTCTCAAGGATTATGGGATCACGAAAATGCGGTTGCTTACGAATAATCCGAAAAAGGTCGGCGCTTTGAAAAATGCCGGGATCAAGGTTACACGAATTCCGCTCATAGCCCGCTTAAGTAAATACAATGAATCTCAAATCAAGGTTAAGGTGGAAAAACTCGGACACTACTATGATCTCGCAACGGCACGAGCAAAATCACAGGTGTTATTCTATGAAGGACGGCGAGGATTGAAGTTTGTTCTTAAGAATATGCTTGATGAACTATCCCCCGGTGAAACATATCGAGTGTTCGCTTCGGGAAAGATGGCTCCTGCTCTTGGATCGTACTATCGATCCTTCCAAAAAGAGAAAGTAAAAAAGAGCATCCGATCCTTGATTTTGTATAGCGAGAATATGCGGTCCAAGAAAACCATTCTGAATGTAACGAAAGGAGAAAAGAAATTTTACTCCATCCCTCCGTTTTCGAGCGATACATTCATTTATCATGACAAGGTCTTAATCGTGAGCTATGCTGCAAAACCCTCTTTCGCAGTCTGCATAGCTGATCAAGGGCCTACCCAGTCCTACCAAGAGATATTTGACGGACTCTGGAGGAATCTTCAAGTAACCTAACCATGCAGGCCATTATCGCAGCTGCTGGGGAAGGCGTGCGAATGCGTCCCCTCACGCTGACAAAACCAAAACCATTGATTGAAGTCCTCGGCAAACCGCTTTTGCAGTGGATTATTGAGGCGTTACCGGAACGCGTCAACGAAGTGATTATCGTCGTTGGATATCTCGGACAGCAGATCATTGATTTTTGCGGTGACGAATTTTGCGGGAAAAAAATCATCTACGTTTGGCAACGCGAAAAAACCGGCACTGCGCGTGCGGTACAGCTCTGCAAGCCGCATCTCAAGCCCGGCACTTTTCTGTTTCTGAATGCCGACGACATCATCAACGCCGAGAGTCTGGAACGCGCGCTGACGCATAGGCTCTGCATCGTAACAACTGTTCGGGAAGACTGGCAGAAGTGGGGAATCATTTCCCTCAATGACGATGGCAGCGTGAAGGACTTCGTCGAAAAACCCACCACCTTTATCTCCAACATTGCGAATACCAATATGATGGTGTTGGATGAGCGGGTGTTTGAGTTCGAACCCGATCTCCACGCCAGTGGCGAATTTTATCTGACGACGATGGTGCAAAAGCTCGCGCAAAAACACAAAGTCTACACGGAAACCGCATCGCTCTGGATTCCCGTAGGATCGCCCGAGGATATCACAATCGCTGAAAAGATTCTCAAAGAGAGGATGGCACGGTGATATCCTACTTGAATAACTGAAGTAGCTTGGACGCGCCGCCTGAAGGCGGTGTTTTTTCAAAATCAACCGTCCGCGTATGCGTCAGAATAGCATTGAGAGCAAAGAATATGGAGGCCATGGCAAATGCGATGAGGAGGGCGCGTCCTATTTTTTTCCACGTCAGACTTCCCCACAACGGTGCGCGAGCAACAGTACCTCCATGCGCAAACATGAAATTCCGATAGAGATTCGGTGCGCCCTCAATAAGATACCAGACTAGAGTCGCGAGTAGGCCCAAGATGATCGTCAACCAAATACTGCCCCCGCCCGTATTGATCGTCACAACTGCGCAGGTGGTGCAAGGAAGATCAACAATAATGGGCAGGGTTGCCTCAACATGCAATTGATCAGTAAAGGCCATTGCCAAATTTGTCAGCGTTGTTCTATTGGTCGAGAAATACCCGGCGGAATTGACCGTCACAAGAAATGTGGCTATCGCTTCGGCCCCGGGAGTCAGCGATGAGACCGTGATGCCTCCCGCTGCAATCCCATCCGCTGTCTGAAGTCCATTGATCGTCGTACTGCCGTTCACATATGCAAGACCTGCAGGCAAAACGTCGCGGATAATGAGATTGGTCAGCGCCACGGATGATTGCGACCGAACGTGGATAAATAGACGAATGCTATCTCCCGGACGAGCATAGACAAATGCTTGCTCTGCGCTTTCTCCCTTAGTGATGTTGGCACCGAACTTCTGGATTGACAATGAATACGTCGGGGAAGGCGTTGGGGTCGGAGTACTGCCCGCGATAAATACACTTACAAAAGCTGTGTCATTTATGGGACTTGTATTGTCAGCGACGGCACTTGCGATATCCATCAATCGAGTTGTTCCCGCCACAAAGCTTGCAGCATCGGCAACGCGCGCCTGGAAGCGAATAGTTCGTGCCTGGCCGGCGGCAAATGTTCCCAAAGTGAGCCCAGTGGTTACAATACCGTCTGCAGACGCGGCATCATCCAGCGTGGTGGTTCCTGGAATGTACGAAAGCTGTGACGGCAAAGAATCCGTCATCCGAACATTGTAAACTGAAACATCCCCCGTGTTGGTGAGTACAATGACAAACTCAACCGTATCTCCCGGGTTAGCCTGTATTTCATCCGCCTGGGCGGTGTTTTGAGTACTGTTGCGAACTTCCTTGACGATTGAAATTCGTGTCTCAGCAGGAAGCGGATCATCGTCATTGGTGATTGTGCATGTCTTGGCATCCCCCGCAACGAGAGTAACGCTTCCGCCACCGGTGCAATCGCCGGCAATATCGGTCATTGTATACCCCGCTTGCGTATCTTCACTGACAACATAGGTACCGGCATCAAGCGTATATGAGGTTCCCGTTGTCGATCCGGCCGCGGGACTACCGGCAACATCCGTACTACCGCTTTTTACGTGTATATTGAAATCTCCGGCAACAGCGGTCCCACCATCGTCCTTGACTACTGTCTTAATAACAGTAAGGGTGGCTGTCGTCTGCGTTGGAGCGTCATCGTCATTAGTGATGGTACATGTTTTGTTCTCTCCGACAGCAATGGTACCCGTGCATCCGCCCGAACGCGTCCTCTCGTATCCGGCATGAGCACCCTCATCAACGCTATATGAACCGGGATTCAGAGTTACTGTCGTACCAGATTCATCACCAGGGAACGATGCAGGAGACGCACCACTTCCTATTACATTCATGGTAAAGTCTCCGGCATTTTTAGTTCCATCATTATTATTGATAACGTGCTTGATCACGGTTAATGTCGTAGCCCCCGCGGGCGGGTTATCGTTGTTGGTAATTGTACACGTCTTACTATCACCTTGGGCAAGCGTGATGCTTCCGGCCGTGGAACAATCTCCCGTAATGCCCTCTTTGGTATAGCCTGCCGTTGTGTCTTCGCTTACGACATACGTACCCAGAGCGAGCGTGTAGGTTGTTCCGGTTGACGACCCCGCAGCAGGACTGCCTGTCACATCGGTGCCATTCTTTTTAACATGGATCATAAAATCACCCGGACCCGCATTGCCCTCGTCGTCATTCGTAACCGCCTTAATCACCGTGAGTGTCGCCTGGTCAGGCGGAGTGTCATCGTTAGTAATCGTGCATGTCTTGGCATCCCCCGAGACAAGCGTGATAGAACCGTTGCTTGCACAGTCTCCGGTTATTCCTGTCATGCCATACCCGTCATGGGCATCTTCGCTCACTACATAGGTTCCGGCAGATAGGGTGTACGTCTTGCCGGTGTCCGATCCCGCGGCGGGACTGCCTGATACGTCAGTGGTACCCCCGCTCTTTACATGTATATTAAAATCACTCGCGGCGGAGGTTCCGCCATTGTCGTTGGTCACCGACTTGATAACAGTAAGGGTCGGTGAGGTTTGTGGTGCAGACAGCTGATCAAACGCAGCGCAAACCGCACTGATACTGTTAGGACCGGAATTATCGGGATATGCGCCATGATACGCCTCGATCTTAGTCGCATCCCGTGAGACAACAAGGCTTTGATTAACGACATTAACAACATAACTTGTGGTATCCGGGATATCCTGAGTTGACGATGACCGCACTATTTCGGTCCCGGATGAATCAATAAGCTTTACAAAATATTTTTCACGCGGCTGTTTCTGATCATCAGGGTACGGTGTATGGTCGTTGTATCCCTGTAACGTAACCTTATACGTCCCCGCGGGAAGTGTGAACTTATAGGGTCCTTCTTTTGCTTGATCCTTTCCCCACTTGGTATTGCTTGCCATCCAACAACCCGCCCCGCCACAGCCCGGACCATTGCTATCCGGTGCCGGAAAATTATAGATACTGCGGCCTGCTTTTTTCGCGATAGTGCACGTATTGCCGTTCCCCGCAGCGCCTGATTCATTCGGACTAACGGCAATCTTTTGTCGATTGATAACAAAATAGATCGCACCGACCAACACAACAATCCCGACGATCAAGAGCGGGATGATAACCTTGTAATTCTTCAGAAGATTCTTAAGTTTTTCAGACACGTTTCAATCACAATGATACCACGTCTGTACAATCGAATCGTCAAGGAGTTATCAACAAATTCACTGAAACAGAGCCTCGTATTTACATTGCTCATATTCCGTGCTACCATCCTCGAGTCAGAGATGATAAAACCTTACGAACGACGGCTTCGGCTCAACAATCAAATACGGGTACCCGAAGTCAGCGTGATTGACGCGGAAGGCAAGCAGTTGGGCGTCATGCAGACCCATGAAGCCCTCCGATTGGCCAATGAAAGCGGGCTCGATCTTGTCGAGGTAGGACCGGACAGCAAGCCCCCAGTCGTAAAGATCATTGATTACGGCAAGTTCACGTATCAGCAAGAACGACGTGAAAAAGGCGGCAATAAGAACAAGTCGCACGCTCAAGAATCCAAAACGGTACAGGTTGGATTCCGCACCGGCATCCACGATCTGATTGTACGCGCCGGTCAGGCGGACAAGTTCCTCAAAAAGGGCTACCGCGTCCGTATTGACCTCCGGCTTCGCGGCCGCGAGAAGGGCATGCAGGCGCTCGGACGGGTCAAGCTTGAAGAATTCAAGAAGCTCATCACTGAACCGTTCATCGAAGACAGCGGTATCAAGGGCGGGCCATCAGGATTGACACTCGATGTCCGAGCAGGGAAGAAATAACCTTAGAGCTATGAAATTAAAGACCAACCGATCAGCAATCAAGCGTTTCAAATTCTCCGGCAAGGGAAAGGTAATGCGTCGTCCGACAAAACAGAATCATTTTAATGCAAAGGATAACGGCCATGAGTCCCGCGCCAAGAGCGGAACCATGGAACTTGCGAAAAACAATCTCAAAGATATCAAAAATTTAATGCCATACCAAACCACCGTGTAGCGCGAAACGTATAGCGCGTATCGTCAGAGGGGTTTCCCTTTTTACGCTACACGTTACACGATACACGATTTACGAACATGCCACGAGTCAAACGAGGAACACAAGCAAATAAGCGCCGGAAGAACCTGCTGAAACATGCGAAGGGTTTTATGTGGGGACGCAACACCAAGTATCGCGCCGCCAAGGAAGCGCTTCTGCATGCATGGCAATTTCAATTCAACGATCGCAAAAAAAAGAAAGGCATCTTCCGCCGCTTGTGGCAAATCCAGATTGGCGCCGCAACCCGCGCCATGGGCCTCCCTTACAACAAGTTCATCAATGGTCTCACCAAGGCCCATATCGAGCTCGATCGCAAGATTCTCTCTGATCTCGCCCAGCACCAGCCGGAGATATTCTCAAAGATCGTCGAGAGTGCCCAACAAGCGCTTTGATATTTACGTTCTCTGCTCAATAATCAATCGATTTAAAATCCCGTCTCCGAGTTCGCCTTTTTTAGTTTTTTCTACCCTAACTTGAGCCTCAGGCGGATTGTTGTTTCCAAAATCAAAATTTAATTCACTGAAATCAACCCCTTCATTGACTTCATAATTATAACGGCTTTTTGCAAGAAACATCTTTGGCTCCTGCTGAAATAAAAGTTCAAGGGATAGGACGCCTTGATCTGCGGATCCTAACTCAGTATCGGCTGGGATTCTAATTCTAAAAAAACCCAAGATTCGCTCTACTGTACGCCAAGTCACAGCGGCTGAAAAAGAGAATCTTTTGACACGCATTTCATCGGGCGTAACTCTTACAGCGGCTAATTCACCAGCTGGAGTTCTGGTGGTGCCAAGTCCAGTCCCTCGTCCAATGAACAATGGAATAGTTATCGGCTGTTCTCGAAATTCTTGCTTTGGAGTTGTTTGTTCCCCTGTTTTTTCTTGCATATTAATGCGAAATACTCCTTGATCGTACACCATTCCATCGATTATATCAACTACCCTATGATTATGGGTAGAGCATCATGCAGAAATCTCTTAGCTGGGCCCCTTCTGAGTTCTAATTTTGCACTACGGTAGTCGCTTGCTTATTCGGTCTCTCGACTTCCAGGTAGCGCTCTTCTCGCGGGAGCCATTTTTCTTGCCATTCTTTGGCGACGGCCTCTCCTTCGCGCTCAATCATGCGCTTGATACGGACGTTGCGGGGCGCATCCACCCAGATGGTAAAATCATAATACTTCCGAAATCTCTTCTGGAGCGCATAGACGCCAACGACGATCACAGCCCCTTCGTGTTTTTTTTTGAATACCTCTCGCTCAAGACGATCCCAATCAAAATCGGGCGAAATAATCTCCGGCACGAGCCCGACGGTACGCTCTGCCAACGGTTTGTAAAAATCATCCGTATGTATGATCGTCGCACCGCCAAGCGTTTTCGCAATCTTCTTGGCCAGCTCCGTCTTTCCGGAAGCCCCGAGTCCGTCGATGCCTATGAGTTTCATATTTCCTGAATCTGCGGATTGTATTTTGCGTAGTCGATGCTGATTTTAAGAATCGCGGCGAGTAAGATAACAATTCCGATCACATTCGCCGTGCTCAATTGCTGTGCCGCCCCATAGGGATTGAGCGCGGTGATGGCGATGAGAATGCTGATGATCGGGTACATGAGCTCGGCGATCGTAGAGACTTTGGCTTCGGTGTGCTGGAGGCCTTTGTAGTAGATGAAGATTGCCGCCGCGCCGGTTGTAAATGCGATGATGAGGAGACGGAGAATTTGATTGAGCTCAAGCTGGCTGATGCCGTAGGTCTGTCGAAGCGAAAACATAAAAATCGCTGTCACGGGAATCGCCAGCGCATAGCGCATGACCGTCGCTTCGCTAAATGATAATTTCTTGAGTGCCGCCTTGCTCAAGATGGTTCCTGCGCCCCACGCAAACGTCGCCCCGATGGAAAGCAAGTACACGATCGCGCGATTCGACAACACCAACGGCACCGTGTGCCAGCCAAAACTGATCAGGTAGCTTCCAACTAGTGCGACAGGCACGAGCGCAAGAAATCGCCACGTTAATTTTTCTTTTAAGAATATTGCCGCCAGGATGATCACAAAAATCGGCTGGAGCTTGAGGAGTAAGACCGGCGTGGCAAAATCATAGAGCGCGAAGCTTCGCGAAAGTGCTTCGGTAAACAATAGGGTGCCCAGTGCGCTTGAGACGACGGTGAGACCGAGGAGTACTGCCCAGTCGCGACCGGTCAGCGTTTTGAATTTGGGAAGATAGCGGATGAAAAGCGGTAATAGAATCAGAAAGCCGATCAGGTGCTCAAAAAATACAATCGATGCGGGCGGCATCGTCTTGATGAGTACCCCGCGCAAGAGCGCATCAACCGCCCAGAGCGACGCGGCAATCATAATGAGAAATGGACCGCCCCAGAATGTTTTTGAATTCATAAAAAAGTTATAGCACGCCCAACCGAAGATGCACAGAGCCCCAATGCCGCGATAGCGACACGGGGCTCCTCGCAGACCCTAGGCTTACATCATACCTCCACCTTGCTGCGTACCACACAACCTACAGTTTCCCTTATGTGTAAAAAGTTCGTACAATGCTGATAAACCAACGAGAATATACACTACCCGGGAAATTGACGCACCAAGAATATCGGCGATTCCCCAACTGAATACTCCGATCAAAAGCCAATTCAAACCACCAATGATTACGAGAATCCATGCTAACATGTGCAGGCCTTTTCCTTTCATATGCACACCTCCTTTCTTTTGAAGCTGTATAGCTCTAAAGCCTTACAGCTCTATAGCTTCCTCATGAATGCTCTTCCAGTATATCATGATCAACTCCGGGTTTCTATTGGGAGGGTGGAGTGTCCCATGCTTTCTTGGTCGCTTGCACAAGCGGCGGATAATCAAAATATGCCCGCAACTGCTTCTCCCAATCCTTGTCGGTGATCTTTATCATAGGGTCTACTCCTTTGCCCTCAATCGGCTGTCCATCATCACGCACGGTGATGCTCTGTACAAGAAGCATCGAATATTTCTGCTCGCCATCGATTTGATGATCAAGGGGTATGAGCTGTTCAATGGTCCCCCATCCCTTCGTGGTAGTCCCGACAATCACGCCGACACGGTATTTCTTCATGGTAGTCGTCATGACTTCGGCGGATGACTGTGTCTTGCCATTCACGAGCACAACCACCTTCTTGTATTTCGCAAGACTGGCAAGCCAACCGGTTTTTGTTTTATACGGCGTCAGATCCCCCTTATGCCAAAATTCATACCCGTATTGTCCCGGCCCGATGAAGGGCCCAAGGAAGTACTGCAACAGATCAACTGCTCCGCCGATGTTATCGCGAAGGTCGATAATGAGCGAATCAAGTCCCGGCTTGTCGGCAATACTGTTTGCCACGCTCACAAATTCATCAAATGTTTGCGGAGAGAATTTTTGAAGCCGTATATACGCGACGGTCGGCGCAATCAAGTGCGATACGACAGTCGGTTCTGCGCCGGTTTTGTCATAGCGCTGTTTTGTTTTTGTGTCAGTAAGAACATTACGCGCATGCGTGGCATCGTCGAGCTGCTTTTTGGCTTCGGGATCGGTCTTCGCTTTTTGGGCCAGTTCCGTTTCTTTTTTCTTGAACGCATCGTCGACTGCCTGCGCGGAAGCCGCCTTGGGCAAATCCAATGCCGCATAAAGGTCTTTGCTGTGATCAATATTGGAAACCGTGTCTACCAGTGCTTGTTGTTGTTTCTCTGACAAGATTCCGCTGCGGCCGAACGGCTTGAGATTGACGAGAACAATATTGGCAAGCTGTGCAGTGAAATCCTTTTTTTCCGGAGCGGTTTTGTCCTTAATAGCGACTCCTAGCATCACCTTCACGCCAACTGCGTCCTTGGACGGAAGGACTGCGTCAGCCTTGGCGAGTTTTGCAACGCCTAAGCGGAAAAGCTCGCTTAATTGCTCATCGGTGATTTTATCAAAGTAGTTGTTGAGCGTTTTCTCGTAGACTTCTCCAATAAATGCCTGGTAGGCATCGTCCTGCGGCACCTGCGCATTGGTCGTGATGTTTGCGGAAAGTTTCTGCGTATACAGTCGCGGAATATATAGATACGTTGCGGCTACGCCGGACGCAACTACAAACAAAAAAATCCCGATTGTTGCCAGGACCGATATGCGGCCGGATTGGGATTTCCACATGCGTCGTGCCATCAATCCAGTATATACGAAAAACACGAGAAGGAAAGTGGCGTGAGAATAGTCTAGCAAAACCTAGGCGGGACTGCAGGTACACTTCACATCGACGCGATCGCATTTCTTGCACAGCGGAAGCAAATAACTCACATCGTACGGACCGCATTCATGCGTATGATCTTGGTGATATGTGGTGTGCTTTCTCTCGCACACCGGACACTCAAAACCATTCGTTTCTCCTCCGCACTTGTAGCATGTCATTGTTTCTTCGGGCATGGTGGTTGGGGTTAATTGATTAATAATAATCGCTACTCTTTGTCCAAGTCAAATCTGATTTATTGTCCTCGAACTGATCGGCTATTCCAGTGCGCTTCTACCGGCGCTTCTCCAAATGCCTCACCCTGCCGCATAGAAGATTGCTGTCGTTGTTTGCTTATTAGCCTCAGATATTCATCAAACTTTTGCTTCTCTTCTGTGGTTAGCTTCTGAGCATCCGTCGGCCCGATGGGATGTTGCTGTAAGTCAGAATGAGCTTCGTTCAAAACAAAAGTTACGGATTGCATTTCTTCTCCGGGATTCCTAGGGTCGTCCAAATAGATGACGCCTCTTCTGTATCTCCCCTTGCCTTTGACTCTACCAAGCGAGTCGCCGCATTCTTTTTTGGCAATACATACGAATTGACCTTTGCTTACTAAAGCAAGCCAGCCAAGAACGTTGCCGTTTCCACCCTTGATCGTTGCAACCGGACATTCTCTCGCCTTGCTTTTGGAACCAAATTCCAGCGATCCTCCCTCAAGCTGAACTTGCCCGCCAAAGCCAAATTTTGCATCAATACCATTCTGTCTAAAAAGATTCCCAAACTCTTCGGGACTATTGCTTCCGTAATTGAATACGGCCACACTCTGCCCTTCATGCATTCTATCCTCAAATGTCCTCAACATATCTCCGAAGTTTGGGCCTCTCTCGGTAACCTTCTTAATAACATTAAATTTTTCGAAGATTTCCCTTCTGGACTTGCGTCTATCGGGCGTACTTGGTTGCTCTATCGGCATATTTTGAATCTTCTATTTTCCTCACCCGCTTCCGCTCGGTCGCAGCGCCAGAGGGAGATCGGCTTCGACTCTCGCCTCGTCGACACTCGGCTCGGTCTAGCCACCAGCTCGCGATCCCGCAAGCTTGCGGGATATCGTTCCGCTGTTCTCCTCCCCACGCGAGACAAACAGTTGTCTCGCTGTGTCACTGCTCACTACGTTCGCAGGGTAAGTAGTGACCACTGGAAAACTTTAATATCCCAGATGCACCGTTATCTTATCAATAATTCTATTTTGATGCCAGAAATACCTTTTAATCTAGCTCTAGTGTATTAGACCTTAAATCTATATCAAATACAGCCTTATCATCCATACGATCATAGAATCGAACCTTGCTATCAGTTACGAAGTCTATCTTTGAAACCCAATCATATACGTCGGCTGGAACCCAAAGAATAAAGTAGTCTTTGGTCGTTTTGTTATAAGCAACAACGGGACCTTTGAATATCGAGGTTATGTGATAGTTCTTGTTATCAAATTCCATAAGAGTTGCACCTCCTGAAAGTGGCTCTACAAGATCAACATTATAGCTCTTAAATTTGAGCGGTATTTCTTTAAGATAGCCAACTTCAATTGAGCGATGAATGCCCTCGTTATCTATCAGCCAACGAGTAGATGCATTTTTTGGATTTTCTTTATTAAGATCTTCTCCACTAGGTCGATATACAAGATCTGATTTTTCAACTTTTTCGAGAAGAAAATCATATATTGCAGTATTGGCTTTTGTTTCAGAATCTACTTCTATATTCTCATAACGATTATGCGGGCCGCTTACTCCGATATGGTATTCCTTTTGAGTCCCTAGATCGATCAGAGTAAATATAAGAGTTCCGAAACCTGAACCAGCATCGAGGTGATTGATATATAAATATGGTCTATCGTTAAATTCTTCGATCTTGAGCGAACTAAGACAAAATTCCAAGCTGCTACAGTTTGATTCTGCATTATCTATTTCCTGCCAGATCTTAGCTACATTTTTCAAAACTATTACCCTGTCAGCAGTAACCCCCGCAATGTAGTCCTGTCCATCAACAGTTCGAGAATCACTAGCTAATACTGAGACGGCATACTTATCTTCAAGAATAGAAGCTGCATCAATTTCTGGAGTTGGCCAAAACTTCCAGGCAACTAAGGCAATGATTATGAGCGGTAAGATTAGTTTCTTTGCCATGATTGTACAAACATAAGCTAATCCCAATGAATTGTAAATCCAGTACCTATACTAGCTTCTTATGAATGCTAAAAATGCTTTACCGAAATTTGTTATTTCAACCACCTTAACTTCCTGTCCAGAGCCAACATTATCTTCTGACAAAGCAAATAACAATCCTTTATAACTCAACAGGAGTAATGCTTGATTGTTTCTACTTTTGTTTTCGTCAGCAATCAGTTTTGACCATGCATCAACTCTTGGTTTCAGGCCGTGTACAATACTTTGTATGCTGGACATTGTGATCGTGAATTTAGTATGACTAAGAAAGTATGCTTCTATTGGTCCTTCTATGTCCCACAATTTCAGCATATTAATTTCATCAAAACTTATATTATCGAGAGCACTATTCATTCTCGTGTATTCATTAAAATCTGGATTAACGCCTCTCCCTACATTTAGAAGATAATTTCGTAAAAGTTTCCTTTTTTCTTCCGAAGCCTCTTTCATGTGTCTTTCTAAAACATTAAGGAATAAAGTTTTAAAATCATCACCTTCTATTATTTCTTTGATGAATTCCTCCTTGTGTTCTGAAATGAAAAGTGTCAATTCGTTGATCCTAGACTGGCCAAAACTACCCCAAGCTGAGATTATTCCCATGGCAGTAGCAAACAAGACACCCCATGTGGGATTTAGTGCTGTTAAAGATTGAATTGTGGCAAACAAAATAGGAGGTATAGTTTCAGCCAAAATTTTTAGACCTTCCGTTGTACTAATCGAGCTATTTTTTGCCATAAATTATGACCCAGGCGTAATACACTGTGATTTAACTTCTTTAAAAGCATCTTCTATATATCCTAAAAATTCGTTGATGTCATTTGCCCTTAAGTTCATTCCCTCGTCCTTTCCAAACTTTTTAAGAACTGATTGCGAGCAATATGAATCGTCAGCGATGCCTCCATTGTGCAAAATACAATTTCTGATAAGGAAAACCTCTTTTATTTGATCACTATGATATTCTTCAATTTTGATATTAAAATGTGCGTAGCAATCCTTTATAAAAAATTCCCAAAAACTACATAGCACAGACGGCATCATCCTATGCAATTTCCCAAGCAATGGAGATTTAATACCTGAAATAATATGTTGGTCGTTTACTAAGAGAACACCAGCAACAATGGATGTTGTAATGGTTGAGCTCTGCACACCACTCACAACTAAACCAGTTAAAGGTTGCCCTGGATTAACACCAGAAGAATCTGATAAAGGATTGAATTGTTCATAAGCTTTTTTTGTTTGTTCATAAAAATCTCTTATCTCATTGAGGTTAGCTTCATGGTTGTTTAAGATTTTTGGATCACCCTTTTCCATTATTCTAATTCCTCTAATTTAATACTTGTGTTTTTAAGAAAAGTTAAATCACCAATATAAATATCGTTGTTCTTCAATACTTTAAGATCGGGAATTATTTCACGAAATTTATCTGGACTTTGAGTTGCTATTTTTTCTATGATTTTGTCCAAATACAGCCATGTCCTACGGATGTTTTGATGTTCAGATAGTGCACGTTTTGTATAGTCAAGACTTTTTTTGAGTAGAGAGACACCTTCCTCAATATCGTCTTCAATAACTTTTTCAACTAAAAAGTCCCATTGAACTCTTATGTTGTCGTTATAGTGACCCGTAAGAAAAAGTGGAAGATACGGCTGAACTTTTGAAAATTCATCCTTATTGTAATTTTTCCAAATAATCCAAAGAGCATTGCTTTTTAGATCAACATTATTGCTATCTAGTAATTTTCGAAAGAAAGTTTGAAATCGTGAATTGTCGAAACCGTCATTTACCTTTACCCTAAATTCGGCATAGTAGATAGCTAGACCCGTCATACTATCAGTGACATAATCGGGACGAATTTCCCCATCTTTATAGAAGAACGATTCCAAGACATGCATTGCCTTGTCTTCTTTCAAATAGCGCATGCGATTAAACACTGATGTCAGATATTCTAAAACTCTATCCCATTTATAGTTGGTATCGAGCATTTGAAAGGCCAATGATTCAGCTCGTTCCTTATCTTTGTCTGAAAACTTAAATTCTTGCTTACTTTCACTGTGTTGAGTTGCCTTAATGTTTGCTGCAAGAATTTCTAATGGTACTGTTGCCTGTTGTCTAACATATAAGCTTTTGTCATTAGCCAATTCTTCAACTATATTCAAAGTTCTTGTGTAGTATTGAGACTCAGCATTTTGTCGTATCAACTCAACAATCAAACTCTGCAAAAGCCAACATACGGCACCTTTTACTGTTGAAATAACTCTTGTGTCTTTTCCTTCTTCGATGTCTTTGTGTAGACCCTCCGAATGTTCATCATTTTCACTATAGATAAAGTAAGCTTCAGCAACTTGCAATGCTTTATCTATTTCTCCTTCTTTGGCAAGCTCATTAGCAGCCCATGTGATTTCAAACTTTGAATAAGAAGAATCCCCAATCTCATCCAATTTTTCAGAAGTAAAATTAGAAATAGGAAGTTTTTTTAACTCTTCTTTATAAAAATCTCTTGTGTTCATGTTCGATAGTCTGTTTTGGAAGCTCATTCCCTAGTATTTTCTCATTTTTCCCTTGATTTTTCAAGTTAAGTGTTATTTGATATAATACAACCAACAATTCAAGCTGCCTAAACTCATGAGAAATCATGGGCATGGCATAGAAAACCACAAGTATACTGAACCCGTCGTTCAGCTCCATACTTGTGGTCGTACAGGGAAACCTATACGTGAGGGCGAAAGCTCTCGGCTAGCGGCGGGCTTTGTGTTTTTAAACAAGTAACCAAAAAAATATGAGCAAACAAACAGAAAGGGCAAAGGAGTTAGCCGCAGAGATACACGAGCTAGAATTGGAGCAAAAATTAAAGAGATTGAAAATGAAGAATGCTTGGCTTGATCGTCTTGATAATATATGGAATCGCAATATGTACGTACTGTTGTATCGTGCATACTGGGGTCGAATACTTATATTCTCCGTTCTTAGTCTTGTTTTTTGGCCATTATTCTTTGTACTCCACTTGTTTATACTATTATTTTTTAGATGGGTAATTAAGAAAGTGGAAAAAGAAAAGTTGGATGAATTGATGCGCCAAACTGATCAGGCGATGATGGCCGGGGCATCTTCTGAAGATCAACCAAAATAACTAAACATGAAGATAATAACCACCCCGTATTCCTTTACAAAAAGCTAGATCCGAACCAAAAAAGAGCTTTTATCAAATCTATGGTGGAAAACTTTTTATGGGACGGTAAAAACCTAAGCCTAGTATGGAAAAAACCGTTTAACTTGGTTGCCGAAAGATCAATTCCTAATGATGGCAGCGCCAGAGGGAGTCGAACCCTCCTTGCAAGATTGAAAATCTTGAGTCCTAACCGATAGACGATGGCGCCATGCGGGAATATTCTAAAACAAAATTTGAGAAAACGCAATAAAAATGCTACATTTCACCGATGCTTATATTAGGTATCGAGACTTCCTGCGATGACACGTCTGTGGCAGTACTAAAAACCGAGGACGAAAGGCTTGAAGTGCTTTCCAATATCGTTTCCTCGCAAATCAAACAACACGCGCCCTATGGCGGCATCGTGCCGCTTTTGGCCGCACGCGAGCATGAGAAGAATCTGCCAGTTGTTTTAGATGAGGCGTTACGGGCTACACGTTACACGATTCGCGACATTGATCTCATCGCCGTCACGTCAGGCCCCGGACTGATCATGTCGCTGGTGCGGGGCGTGAATTTTGCGAAAGAACTTGCGGAAAAAAACAACAAACCGCTCATTGGCATAAATCATATGGAAGGACACATCTACAGCAATTGGCTCCCGGAAAGCTCTAAAGCTTTACAGCTATATAGCTCTATAGCTTTTCCTGCACTGTGCTTGATTGTGAGTGGAGGTCACACGGAATTAGTTTTAATGCATGACCATGGGAAGTACGCACTCGTCGGACGAACCGTAGACGACGCATCAGGTGAAGCATTCGACAAAATAGCCCGATTGATCGGATTAGAATACCCCGGCGGACCCGCAATTTCTCACGAAGCCGAGAAATTTGATGCTACACGCTACACGTTACACGTTACACTTCCAAGGCCCATGTTGCACTCAAAAGATTTCAATTTTTCTTTTTCAGGATTAAAGACTTCGGTGCTCTATCTCGTGCGTGATCTAAAAGTCCCGCTTGAAAACGTCCGTACCGAAATCGCCCACGAAGCCCAAAAAGCAATCGTCGATGTGCTTATCAGCAAAACCATGAAGGCGGCGAAAAAGTTTCAGCCAAAATCTATCTTGCTCGCTGGTGGCGTTTCGGCGAATAAAAGATTACGATCTCGCCTCGCTGAAGAAGTTTCTCGCCTAACACCTAAAACCTATTACCTAGAACCTGCCCTTCAGTACACCACCGACAACGCCGCCATGATCGCCTGTGCCGCGTATTTCAAAGCTAAAAATTCTAAGCTCCAAGATTTAAGTTTTGAGTCTGTGGAACCGGATGCAAACTGGGAGATTGTATAGCACCTACAAATTCCCAGTGCTTGAGAATAACGGACAGGTCATTCGGACCTATCAAGTATCGCCTTAACTTCATCCATAACCACACCACCTTCGTCTCCGCCTGTAAGCTTCTTAAATTCAGCATCAAAGCCAGCAACGAGACCTGGATCCAGATATTCGATTTGTTTTCTGACACTGTAAGCATACGATAATTCTGGGCGTACTATACTTGAGTGATATTGACTATTAAGCGGCCGACCGGATAATACCGCACGGCTCATTTCAACCAATACCCTGTTCGCGATCTTCCTTACAAACACTTCGGCAAACTCCTGAAAATCTTCCCGTTCCAAACCTTCGTAAGCATCTATCTCCTGCATTTTAAAACTTCCGGGATTGTCACGTTCAACAATAAAATCCGAAGATGCCCATACTGGATGCAGTGCTGTATTCCAAAGCGATCCAGGACATCGTCGAAACTATTCAATGCCTCTAATTTAGTAACGTTATGCTTGTTTTTCTCCGACATCTCATCCCCACTTCCTTCAAATGCCGTTGTTTCAAATTTTGCTCTTGAAGCTTCCACCGAAGTTGCCGGGTTACTAATAACCGTCTCAGCTAAGGCTAATAGTTCAAACGCCTTTTCTTCTCCACCTTCTCTTGAACCGCGCAGTTGTTTAAGATCAAACGGCATATTATCTGTACCGATACCAATCGCTTGAAGGACTTTGCCATTTTTATCTAATCTAATGCGGTGGTTGAGTACGTTGTCATATACACTTACAACTACGGCGCCTGACTCATCTTTCCCGACTGCAACTTCGTATCGCTCACTGTAGTCAAAGATACTTTGCTCACCCTCGTGCTTTATTTCATTGACCAACGCGAAAGACTTGCCGGTAAGCTCAGGATCGAGAAATCTTCTCGCTAATTCTTTTCTTCCCTCATCCGATATCGGTTTAGGTTCTGGTTCTCTTACATCTACCGCGGGACCAGTCGGTGCCGCTTCGAATCTTTTGGTCATAGTCCCATCATCGTACCGCTCCTCCCAATACAAAGCAAACAAATCTGTCCACAATTCCCAAGACCTGCTATGATTTTCTTATTCCCTGCTTAACCTCCCTAAGACACACAACCCACAAGATACCAAAACACTATGAACCACGACAAGCCTCCTCAAAATCTCGGTGCCGAAGATCCTGAACTTGAGAACATCCTAGCAGCCATGAAATCTCCTGAGGAAAGAAAGGCCCAAGAAACGGCCGCACGCATTGATGAACTTCTCGACGGTTTTGAAGCGACGATCAGGCAGGACATGAGTTCGCGGACAGAGCACCTAGGCCTCTCTGATCATGATGCGCAAACGCTTCCGACCCAAATTATTCATGAGATGAGGGCGGAATTTAAAAACTTAGCTTATATGTCCGATCCGGCCATAGCGCAAAGATGTGTTGATGGCATCAAGGAAGAGATGCTCGAGGCATGTCTGAGCTATTTGGACCGATGGCGACAAAAAGAATTAGCTGAAAATAAGGATCCTAAACGGATACAAGTCATAGAATCTGAATTTGCGCAGGCACGAGAGAACGCAAAGAGTAGGATCGGCGGGTACGTGAAAGCTGATATCCTGGAAATTCTTGAACTCAAGCTCAAAGGAACACTAGATCCACAAAGCGCAGAAATGGCAATCCTTGAGTCCATGGGAGCTAATCGAGGATATAATGGATCATACCATGTATACAGCCAACGCATCCAAATTCCACTCTGGTCTCACCTCTCTCTTGCAAGAATGCGCGGGGTTGTCGCCCATGAATATACCCACGCAGGTTTCCATAAAAAGGGATCAGGGGATGATTTCGCGACGTTTCTGGCGGTAACATTGCACCTCGCACCGGAAACGGAACCACAACGATCAGCCCGGAGAGAAGAAATAACAAGTATTGCCAATGTGTATCTCATGTATGATGAGTCTTTCGCTTTTCAAGTGGAGCGGCTCGGCAACTATGATTCTTCGGACAAGGTCCCCTTCGCAAAATATGGCGTAGATACCGGAGCATTCAAGGCGATTTACAATATGATAGGTGTTCTGCTGAATAAGAAAACGCTCGAACAAATCGATCGAATTATCAAGCGCTTCTCGGATTATTTTCTCAATGAAGCAAAGCGGGCGATTACGAACAAGCTCAGTGCTGTTGATTTTAACTCTGCCGCCATGGGCAAGCTCCAGGAAATCGCGGAAGCTGAAGTATAGTTCTCTGGTTCAGGAATTTAAAAGAGGCCGCGCTTGGTGGCCCCTTTATGGTGTACTGCGCGCCTTGAGGGCGCAATGTGCGTAGGATATTCGCCTGGACATTGCCATCGGCAATGCGTCGCCTCTCAGCTCCAGCGTTTCCACTGAAGGAGGTATCCGCGAATCGGGGCCTGTACTGACTCAGCTATTTGTCAGTCTCCCGGATGTTTACTGGTATTATCCAGCAACCTTTCCTTTGCCCCTTTTGTCATCTCCACCAGTTATACAGTTACCCGTACAACTAGCCCTGGATTACTCCAGCATCGCATATAGAATATGCGAGTTCACGCCTTGGGGTGTTCCCTTGTCAGCGTGATGGTCGCCCTTGTGTAGGGGGCTTAGGATGACCGGTTTATTGCTTCACCGGCCACGACTCTCCTAGAATGAACTACTTGAGGAACTTGACGAACCTCTCTATCTCCTTGGTCGCGACGCGCTTGCTTGTTGCGTAGCTTCCGATGAAGATTCTGATTTCAGTCTCTTCGTCGTAGTGCTCGATCTCCAGGCGCGCACGCTTCATGAGAGCATTCACGCACAGAGTGTTGATCGCGTTACCAGCACCCCATATTGACGCCTGATCCAGAAGATGCCGGATCGAGACGACCGAGTCTTGCGCGATCTCCCTCTCGTCAATGAGGTCATCGAGCGTGATTGTCAGCTCCCCTTCCGTCCTAGGAAAAGTGGAGGAGAAGACGATCTCCACTTCGACCGACTTCCTTCCAAAAAGAAGTATCGTCGGGTCTGTCACCAACAGCCGAACCTCGACTGCCGGCTTGAGCTCCCACTCCGGATGCTCGTATCCGGCCGTTGAGATAACTCCGTGCTCTGCCTTGATCTTCTTCATACTTTGTCCTTTCTCTTTCGGATTGTTAACGAACTAACTTCTGTCAAAAACGATGAAGCATCCCAGGATAATGACGACAGCACCGCAAGTGATGACAACGGGCTTGTTGGACGCGAGAAATAGAATCCCCAAGACCAAACAAACCCCAGCCCCCACCGAACGAATGACTGTATCTATGGTCATACAGCCTCCTTTCGGTACTATAATAACACAAAGTATAGATATAAGTCAATGTTTTAGCTGATGCCTGCTCTGAATTTCCCTCGGATATATGCGAATTAGGAAATCATATGCTAGGATAAAGTCATGGACGAATTCCCCAAGGCCTACAATCCAAAGGAAACCGAGGAGAAAATCTACAAACTCTGGGAGGAGTCTGGTTTTTTTAATCCGGATAATTTGCCCCTTCGACAAGCTCAGGGCAAACCCTATACCATCATCATGCCGCCGGTGAATGCCAATGCCCCGCTTCATGTAGGTCACGCGTTGTTCTTGACGATTGAAGATATCTTGATTCGCTACCACAGAATGCATGGACGCAAAACACTCTGGCTCCCGGGCACTGACCATGCCGGATTTGAGACACAGGTAGTGTTTGAAAAAAAACTTGAGAAAGAGGGGACAAGTCGTTTCAAAATGACAAAGGAAGAGTTCCATACGGCATGCTGGAACTTCGTACAGGAGAATAAACATTTGAGCGAAGCGGGCATCCGCCGCATGGGTTCCTCATGTGACTGGTCCCGCAATACATTTACCCTCGATCCCAAAATTGTCGAGATCGTCTATGAGACATTTGAGCAGATGCACAAAGACGGCCTTGTGTACCGCGGCAACCGCATCGCCAATTGGTGTCCGAAACACCAGACCGCATTGTCGGATCTCGAAGTCAAAGACGAAGAACGCACTGATAAATTTTACTATCTCAAATACGGGCCATTCGTAATCGCTACGGTGCGGCCGGAGACAAAATTTGGTGATAAGTATGTGGTCATGCATCCGGATGACAAGCGCTATGCCGATTACAAAGATGGTCAGAAGCTTGAACTTGAATGGATTAATGGACCGATAACGGCGACGGTTATCAAAGATACCGCGATCGACATGGCCTTTGGAACGGGAGTTATGACAATCACGCCATGGCACACTGCGATAGACTTTGAGATTGCGGAGCGACACGGGCTCGAGAAAGAACAGATCATTGATCTGCGTGGTAAGCTCCTGCCGATTGCCGGAGAGTTTGCGGGAATGAAAATCACTGAAGCTCGAGAAAAAATTGTCGCGAAACTCGCAAGCAAGGGCCTCGTCGATCATATCGATGAGAACTACAAACACAGCGTACGGATGTGCTACAAATGTTCGACGCTGATCGAACCGCAAATCATGCCGCAATGGTACGTGAAAATGACCGAAGGAATCGATGGCAAGCCGTCACTCCGCGACATAGCGGTCGATGCGATCAAAAACGGCGAGGTTAAGATTATCCCCGAACGCTTCGAGAAAGTCTTCCTTCACTGGATGGAGAATATCCGCGACTGGCCGATCAGCCGCCAAATTTGGTGGGGCATACCAATTCCAGAAAAATATTACTCCTCGGACGATCCCACGCGGGGACAGGAAACGTTTGATACGTGGTTTTCATCCGGACAGTGGCCGTACGCTTCGCTCTTGGCGCATGAAAAAAAGGATTTCGAAACATACTTCCCCACCGACGTCATGGAAACAGGATGGGACATTATTTTCTTCTGGGTCGCTCGCATGATTATGTTTTCATACTACAAATACGATAAAGCGCCGTTCCACACGGTGTATTTCCATGGTCTTGTGCGCGACAAGGACGGACAAAAAATTTCAAAGTCCAAGGGCAACGTAATTGATCCGATCGTCATGACCGAAAAATATGGCACCGACGCATTGCGCTTCGCGCTCGTCTTCTCTACCGCCGCGGGCAACGACATTCCCCTCTCCGAAGACAAAATCCGCGGCATGAAGCATTTCGCCAATAAACTCTGGAATATTGCGCGGTATGTAATTGCTAAAACGGAAGGATTAGCACACCAAGATTCGCCTGGCCATCCACTACTTCCCGAACTCATCAAGGCTGTTAACGCCGATCTCGACCGCTATGCATTCCACGAGGCCGCGCAAAAGCTCTATGATTTTACCTGGCATGAATTCGCTGACAAGTTTATTGAGGAGACAAAAGACTCATCCGACCCCGAGACGTTACACGCTTTGCGTTATACACTACACGTTGTGCTCAAGCTCCTCCATCCCTTCATGCCGTTCGTAACTGAAGAAATTTGGCAACGCCTTGCCGAAGCCAGAGGCGAAAGCGGGTCTCGCACGATGCTCATGGTGGAAAAGTGGCCGGAGTAGCCGTGGTATACTATTCTTGTGGTTTCCTACTCTCAATATCCATTTCTTCTTATTGGCGGACTCCTGCCAAGTTTTTTGTGGTTGCTCTATTATTTGCGCAAAGATTGCCACCCGGAACCCAAGCATCTGATCGCACGAGTCTTTATCGGCGGAATTATGATTGCTCCGCTGGCAATCATTGCGCAGGGGCTTTTTGCAATTGTAGGAGGACGGTGGTTTCCCGGAGTTGATGTTGGCAATACGTCCATTTTTTTCTTGTGGGCCGCGTTCGTCGAAGAAGTGGTCAAGTTCCTCGCAGTCAAATATCTTATTCTGCATAATCCGGAATTCGACGAACCCGTGGATGCGATGATCTATCTCATCGTTGCCGGGCTCGGTTTTGCTGCGATCGAAAATACGCTGGTGCTATTCCGTAATATTCCCGACGGCATCGCCATCACCGGACAAATTCTTCTTCTTCGATTCTTTGGCGCAACACTGCTCCACGCTTTATCGTCAGCGCTCCTGGGATATTTCCTTGGCTTATCATGGTTCTACCACCACCATAGCAAGAAGTTGCTTTTTGCCGGCATCGGCATCGCGACGATCTTCCATTTCACGTTCAATATGTTCCTTGTGTCTCTAGCCCCGCAAACCGGCGTTATATTCTCCAGCGTCGTCCTGGTTGCTATGATTATCCTGATTTCATTTCTGTTCTCGGCGATAAAACTCCGTATGACCTGTCAGCCGATTTTTACGGCAGAGACTTGATCGCGACATAGTAGAATTATCCACTCGACGGCCTTCGCGTACTGGCGAAGGTGATATATAATAGGTCTAGCTATGAGCGTGTCCATCGAGGAACAATTCGGGGCCGCGTCGCTCGCGGCTTCCCGCAGTACGACTAAACCGAAAACGCCCCCCGAAGACGAGGGGCAGTTGACTGTCGATGTCTATCAAACCGAGGATGAAATTGTGATCAAATCAACCATCGCCGGTGTTACGCCCGACGATATGGATATCGGCATCACACCCGAGATGATCACGATCAAGGGCACCCGGAAACCTGACGAACTGGTCGCCCCCGAGGACTACTACTATCAGGAGCTCTATTGGGGTCCGTTCTCCCGTTCCATTATCGTGCCGGAAGATATCGATGTGGAAAAGGCGTCCGCATCCATGAAAAACGGCATCTTGACACTTCGTTTGCCCAAACTTGCAAAGTCTCGCATTAAAAAGGTGAAGATTCTCTCCTAGCAAAACTCATTTATGCGCCGTGTCTTGTTCATCATTCTTGCCGGATGCATGGGAGCGGTTTTGATTACCGCCATTGTTGCCTCTCGCCAAGTTTATTACGAAGAACTCTTAGAGACCACCCTCTCCGCAATCAGCGAAAAACACGCCAGCCAGACAAGTCAGATGATCCAAGAAGCGGTCGCGAGGCCCCTTGCATTGTATAGTGTCGGCGAGCCGATTGTCGTACCATCTACTAGCATGCAGGTCTGGCTTGAGACGTATTACCGCCCATTCACCGGACGCCAAGAAGTGCGCCTCAACTCCGATGCGGTAGCTTCATATCTCACAGAACTTGCACCGCATCTCAACACCGAACCGAAGAATGCCCAATTCTCAGCCGAGAATGGAGTACTCATAGAATCAGTACCGGCCCAAAACGGCCAAACGCTTGATATACCGGCAAGTACCCACGAGATTCTTCGAGCACTCGTTCATGATCAAAGCACCGCACCACTCGTGTTCAGCCAGCGCGAGGCGGAGTACTCACTTGGGCATCTTTCATCGCTTGGCATTAACGCCTTGCTTGCCCGCGGAACATCAAATTTTACCGGATCACCTGCATCCCGAAAGCATAATATTCGTGTCGGTTCGGCGAAGTTCAATAACATACTTGTACAGCCGGGCGAAGAGTTTTCATTTGTCGATCATCTCGGCACCGTTGATGAAACGACCGGCTATCTTCCTGAACTCGTTATCAAAGGCGATAAGGTCATTCCGGAATACGGCGGAGGACTGTGTCAGGTGTCGACAACAACGTTCCGTGCGGCAATCCTCTCGGGACTTCCCATCACCGAACGACGCCCCCACTCGTTTCCCGTACAGTATTACAACCCGCAGGGATTTGATTCGACGATCTATCCGGGCGTCGTTGATCTTAAGTTCGTCAATGATACGCCGGGGCCAATCCTGATCCAAACTAGCATTGAGGGAAATAAGCTCAACTTTGATTTCTTCGGCGCATCGGATGGTCGTACGACCGCAATCAAAGGACCGGTCATTCTCGAAGCTCCGGGTGACGGATCGCTGAAAACAAATCTCGTCCGCACGATTACCTATGCAAGTGGTGAGACAAAAAAAGACAGCTTTTATTCTGCCTATAAGTCGCCATCCTTATTCGAAACCATCCGAAATCCGTTGGAGTAACGAGGTTTATATTACCCAAGAAGCGGTCGGCATAAACTTTCCGCAACAGCTCCTACATTTACGTCTTGCCATTCAAGCCTAGGCGCATCCCGGCGCAGTCTTTCCAGTCCTGTTTTGAGATCGTTAAGTGCCATTATTCTGGCTTCCTGCTGGCTACGCAAGGCGCCCACTTCCCCGTCAATGTCGCTGGCAACCTGTTCAATATCCCCCTGTAAGTTCTCTTGCGCCGCATCGTTTGAATGCCGGCGCTCCTCAACTCCACGCTCTCTCCGCTCTTGGGCCGCTCGATTATCATCTTGGAGTTGGCGTATCTCTTTTTCGGTAGTATGAATCACATCGGATATAGCAGAGTCTCTATCCTGCCCTGCTTTTGCAACCGTTTCGTGAAATACACGGTTATTTTTGTCCTTATCATATGCGTCGCGCGCATTCTGCACCGTGTCTCTATATGCCCTCTCGAGTGCGCTGATTTTTTTATTTTGTTCTTCGCGCTTTTGATTGATTGCGTCTCTCATTGCACCATTTGCTCTCCTTTCATCTGATGCCGCATCCATCATGGATGCGCCCAAGTCGGATCGTTCATCTCGCCTTATTTGCGCGATACGAGACTGTATGCGCGATCTCTCTCGCTCTTCTCTTGCAATGGCATCATTGAAGCCCGCACGTTCCATTTTGATTCTTCGATCTACCTCCGCAATGAGCCGGCTAAAATATATATCAATGGATTCCTGTCTATTTCGGTATATTCCTCCGAACTGCACACCGATCCGCAATTCAACTCTTACCGCGTCTTTCCAGCCGCGAGCCTCCGCCGGCTTCGGGGCGATTCCCGCAGTAAATCCCGCAAGCATGGTCATAAGGGCGACCGCCGCAGCATCGGAAGATCGAGATCTCGATTTTGTGCGATCAGCTTCCGACCGCAACAGCTTTTTGTACATGCGCTCCTTGAAACTCTCAGATGATCCTGGTGATTGCTCAACGGCTCCGGATTGTTCAAAAGAGTGTCTCATGATTTATCCAATAATTTTCTCGTCATTCATAATTTTAAAAATGGCCTCTTCATCGCCACCGGCAAGTGCACTTTGTTTCGCCTTCAAATTTTCAGTAAGAAAGCCAAGCCCATTCTCATGGCGGCTGGCATAATCGGCAAGAACATCGAGCTGTTCTTCATTCAGAGCGCCAACGAGGTCAACCCAAAGCTCTTTGTCCTCCTCAGACAAATCGGATGCATGCACGATATCTATGAACACACTCATTGCAAGTATTGTACCGCCGATGACGAGAATCGCGCAATAGCGGTGTCGAAGGAGAGATTTGAACTCTCACGGGTTTTACCCCACTGGCTTCTAAGGCCAGCGCGTCTGCCAGTTCCGCCACTTCGACAATATTTACTCCTCAATAGTACGTATCTTTACAAAAAGAAACAACACCCCGCCAAATGACGGGGTGTTGACGGACCATCTAGGCCCAATTAGAGATTGCCTGTTCCAATCTGCGGAATAACCCTGAGTAGCGTCATGATGATTACACCAACACCGATAACAATCGCTGCGCCTATGATACCGTTCCAAATACGCCCACGCGCGGCCTTTGATTTTTCTTCATTGCCACCGGCCAGCATGTACGATATGCCGCCCCAAACAATGAAGATGACGGCGAGAGCAACACCAATCTCAATGAGATATCTTCCGATATTGCTAATAAGTCTCTCAACACCCGGAAGATCCAGACCCCCACCCTCTGGAATATTCGTGGGCGTCAATTCTGGTGGAGCTGCATAAACCACCCGGGCCATTGCGAGTGTATAGAGCATGGTCATTCCGCCTACTATCTTTCCCAAGAGATTCTTCATACACATCACCTTGTTGATTCTCCTGCTTATTGCCCATGGCCACAAACAAGAAAAACACAAAATAATTAATCTAGAGTGCAATTAACAGACTAAGGGAATGATCGAATACGAACTGCCGACCGTATTCGCTACCAGATGTAGTATAGCAGATACCAATAATATGACTACAAGACCTATCAACACCTGCGTCAATGTGCTTTTGCCGGCGGAAATACTGTTCTTTTTTTCTCCTTTTCCGATGGAAAGCGTTGAGCCGGCCATGATCTGAATACCGCCAAAAACCCAAAAGATGACCGCCAGAAGCACTCCGATCCGCATAGCCCAGCACACAAGACCGTTGAGGATATTGATAACGTCGACATAGGTAAGCGAAATACCCAGGGGGGACGGAGATGGAGCACCTGCCGCATGAAAAACCGGAACAATCAAAAAGGGCACAGTCCACGCTATCAAATGCAAGATTTTAACAGTTCTGTTGGACATTGGTGGATGCGGATCAACCGCCGTTTCGCAATGCAAGGATGCTCTGAATGAGCGTTACAAATCCTTGTCCAATAAATAACACCGCAAGACCAAGGATGGCGTACCAGAGCGTCTTGCGCGCCGAGGTAATTGCTTCGGTATTCCCACGCGACGTAATCATGCGGATGCCGGACCAGATGATAATGAGCATGGCGATCGGGATGGCGATCTGCATAAGAACCTCTCCCACATGAACCGCGAGGTCCGCAAGATTATCATAGCCGATTGGATTGGGGATATCTCCACCATCCGCGGTCTGGGCAGCTTTTGCTTGGCCTGCACTGCCGCCCGCGGCGTTGGTATTCCCTGTTGTATTGGCAGAGGTATTGGGGTCTTGTCCAACCGGAAGTCCTCCCGGGGGCGGATTGACGCTTTGATTTTGTTGCCATGGTGGCACTTCGGCCGGCAGATCACTGCTCGAATTCTGATCAAACGTCGGATCGGTGATAGCGGCAATCTGTGCGGTCTGTGGCGGAATTGTAATCGGCACCGTGAGTGCAAAGAAAATTGCGTATGTAATGATGAGTGCTGCTTGTTTGGGGTTCATTGTATGTGCTTAGTATAGCTCGCTCTTCTATATTGCACAATTACTATTGTCCAACAGTGTTTGGATTTACAACCACATCCCAGTGATCCCCTTCATGCGCATATCTTGCGCCAGATGGACTTTGATAATAGGGAGCATTATCACTGGTTCGGTTAGGCAACTGCGTAAAATTACTTTTGATATACGCATCAACCTTCGCATTGGGCACCATATCGAATTTTATTCCACCGTAGTGACCGCTACCTGTGCTATGCCCCGGGCCGGTCGCATCATTAATAGCGACTGCACATTTACAGTCATATTTGAATTGGACTATTTCTCTAATAGTCTCCTGCTGAACTCCTTGGAAACTTCCGCATGCGCCACCTCCAGGCGGCCGCTGAATCTGACCATCCGCCGTAACAATACATGGCGTAAGTGGTGTGGTAATGCCCAACGAATTAAGTTGTATGCGGGCAGCGCTATCACTGATGCCACCGGTATTGTTGTACGTGGATGTCGCAACGGGTCCCGTCGGGATAGTACTTCCCGGCGCTGTGCATTGCAACTTGGACCATCCTTGAGCAACAGGGCTATTGGGTGCGAAGTTCAGAATAACAAAATTGGTGATCAGGAACGAACCATAGACAACAACGAGGCCGGTGATGGTGGTGTAAAAAATCTTCCTGCCACTGGCCATCATTTCCGGCTTCGCTCCGGCAAGAATCATCGTAAATCCGGCATACAAGAACAGAAGCGTTGCAAAAAGTGGCGTGATATCGTAGATGATGTAATTGATAATAGTTTTGAGAAGGACGAAAAGATCACAGATATTGCAAGGCTGTTGTCCGCTCCCGCCGCATGGAACCAATCCGGCCGCCGAAGTGGGATATGCAAAACTAAAAATGAGGGTGGCAAGCAGGAGAATGTAGAGTAGCCTCGTCATTGGGAATTAGACCGCATGAGAACGCTGACCTTGTCTTGCGCCGAACGCAGCGCGGCTGCAAGGGTCGCTCGACTGTAATTGACGTCATCTATCATGTCCGCAAATATCGATTCTATGGCTATATTATCGGCTTGATACCATGAACGCGCCGTTAGTCCCTGTGTCGCAAATGTTCCAAGATCCGGATCATTCTTTTCTTGGTTGATCAAATCGCGCCGTGCCGGCGGACGATTGGATGCAGTGAGATAGGATTGGGCGCCTTCTTGGGATGATAGGTAGATGAGGAACTTCCATGCTTCCTCAATGTTCTTCGAATGCTTCGACACGGTCGGCGCCCAATAATTGGCAAAATCAACCTTCTGCGAAGCGGCGCCGGGCTGGGGCATGGGCGCAATGCCGAAATTGA
>Ga0209542_10000485_pt1 | contig 95713 bp, 104 predicted proteins | sample RifCSPhighO2_01_FD_184028 | JGI IMG/M metagenome (GOLD analysis project Ga0209542, IMG submission 184028) | Soil microbial communities from Rifle, Colorado - Rifle CSP2_plank highO2_0.1 (SPAdes) (version 2) | ecosystem: Environmental > Terrestrial > Deep subsurface > Rock core/Sediment ...
GCTTTGGATAACCTCGCCTCCGTAGCCATCAACACCTCTTTAATCTCTGACACCGATGACACCGACGACCTGGGTTCAGCCACCGTAGAATGGAAAGACATCTACATTGACGGCACGGCCTACATTGATGCTTTAGACTTAAACGGCACGGCCATGACGTCCACCGCCGCCCAACTCAATTACCTAAACGCCGCCACCGGCACCACCGGAACGGCCACCACCAATGTGGTCTTTTCCACCAGCCCCACCTTGGTCACCCCGGTTTTAGGAGCCGCCACCGGCACCAGCCTGGCTCTTTCGGCCGCCGCCAACTTGCTGACCTTAACTAACTCCACCGACGGCGCCAGCGTCCAGACGGCCATTTTACAAGGAGACCGGGCCACCATTACCGCCGCCGATGAAGCCTACGCCACGTTAAGATTATCCGATGCCGCCGGCACCCAGACGGAATTTGCCCGCTTAACCTGGGTAGCCACCGATGTCACCGATCTCTCGGAAGACGGAAGAATAGACCTGGCGGTGATGACCGCCGGCACCCTGGCCGATGAAGTTCAGCTGGACGGCACCAGTTTCGCCCCGTCTGCCAGTGACGGCAACGCCTTGGGAACTGCTTCCTTAATGTGGTCTGACCTGTTCCTGGCTTCCGGCAGTGTCATCAACTTTGACAACGGAGACGTGACCGCCACTCACTCGGCCAACACCCTCACCTTTGCCGGGGGAACCATCGCTTTGGGAGCGGCCACGTCCAGCACCCTGACCGCCTCGGGCTTAATTACCGCCAACGCCAGTCTCTCCGTCGCCAACGGAGCCACCAGCGCCGGTGTGCTTACTCTTCTGGAAGACACCGACGCCGGATCCAACTTCGCCAGCTTCCAAGTTCCCGCCTTAGCGGCCAACACCGTTTACGTCCTGCCGGCTGATGACGGGGATGCCGGGGAGCAGTTGCAATCCGACGGCGCGGGGAATTTGACGTGGGAAGCGGCCGGTTCCGACAGCACCAAAGCCACCAAGGCTTTGGATAACCTCGCCTCCGTAGCCATCAACACCTCTTTAATCTCTGACACCGATGACACCGACGACCTGGGTTCAGCCACCGTAGAATGGAAAGACATCTACATTGACGGCACGGCCTACATTGATGCTTTAGACTTAAACGGCACGGCCATGACGTCCACCGCCGCCCAACTCAATTACCTAAACGCCGCCACCGGCACCACCGGAACGGCCACCACCAATGTGGTCTTTTCCACCAGCCCCACCTTGGTCACCCCGGTTTTAGGAGCCGCCACCGGCACCAGCCTGGCTCTTTCGGCCGCCGCCAACTTGCTGACCTTAACTAACTCCACCGACGGCGCCAGCGTCCAGACGGCCATTTTACAAGGAGACCGGGCCACCATTACCGCCGCCGATGAAGCCTACGCCACGTTAAGATTATCCGATGCCGCCGGCACCCAGACGGAATTTGCCCGCTTAACCTGGGTAGCCACCGATGTCACCGATCTCTCGGAAGACGGAAGAATAGACCTGGCGGTGATGACCGCCGGCACCCTGGCCGATGAAGTTCAGCTGGACGGCACCAGTTTCGCCCCGTCTGCCAGTGACGGCAACGCCTTGGGAACGACGGCTCTACAATGGTCCGATTTATTTATTGCCGAAGGAGGGGTGATTAATTGGGATAACGGCGATATCACTATCACTCAAACCAATAATGTGTTGGCAGTGGCGGGAACTACCGGCGCCACATTTGACGGAACCGTTACAGCTACCGGATTTATTTCTAGCGCCGCTGATCCGGCTGATGCAGGTCTTATTCGTTTGGGAAATGCTGAAACCATCGCCTGGGAAAACGCCACTCCGGGAACCGACTTAACATTGACGGTGGATTCCAACAACATATTAACTTCTTCGGTGCCAATTAACGCTACCACCGGTTTTAGGATTGGCAACGCCGCCACCACGGGTACCTTCCTTGCCGCCAATGGAACTAATTATGTGGCTTCGGGAGTGATTACCGATGGCGACGGCATCCAGAGAAACGATACCTCTTTTGTAACCGCGCCACTGCGTTTTACTCCGCAAGGAAGGCTGACGTTAACATCTGCCACTCCTGTTACCGTTTCTGATGTCACCGCCGCCACAACAGTCTATTATGCGCTTTATAAAGGAGATGTGGTTCCGCTGTTTGATGGAACAAGATGGAAACTCCAAACATTTACGGAACAATCCATCAAAACAACCGATACCCAAAATGGGAGTACGTCAGATTTAAGCGCGGTAATTACTGGTTTGACTGATACTTCGCAGTTTATGAGAGGGATGGAAGTAACTGGTACCAGTATACCCGTTGGTGCAACTATTTCTTCAATTGACAGCTCTACTCAAGTAACTATTAGCGCTCCGGTTACTACGGGAGCGCCTGATTCTATTACCTTTAAGCTTCCCACATCCAAGAACTATGATATTTTTTATGTGCAAAGTTCCAGCGAAATACAATTTTCAAATTCTTGGACTGATGCAGATACCAGGGCGGATGCTTTAACCACCCAAAATGGTTTAGAAGTAAATAACGCCGCCATTAATTCCGCCGACAGCAATACTATTGCGGCAAAAAAAGGATTATATCTTGGAACTATCAGAACGCTTCCCGCGGGGCAAACTGAAGATAGCGCGGCGCATAGGTATGTGTGGAATAACTATAATAGAGTGAGAAGGACTATGGTAAAAACAGATGCTACATCAACCTGGACCTACTCAACCGCATCATATCAGCCGGCAAACAATGACGGCAATAATGCCATAGATTTTGTGATAGGGCTCAACGAAGAGCCGGTTGAAGCGCATGTGTATGCATCTGTAGTCAATTCCACTACCACAGCCAGAAACACCCGCAGCGGGATTAGTATTGATTCAACAACAACAACAAACAGCGCAACAGTATCTGAAAGCATTAACGTCACCAGTGTCCAGCGCGGCGAACCGCACGCGGCCTACAAAGGTTACCCGGGATTAGGGTATCACTATTTGACGTGGCTGGAACAGGGAGGGGGGACTGATACCCAAACGTGGACCGGTGATAATGCCGCGGGCCGCGAAACCGGTATTTTTGGGGAAATTTCTAATTGATTGTATAATATACTTTAACTATGTTTAAATATCTAAAAAACTTCCGGGCGGGTATATTTAAAAAAATACCCTTGGCTTCTTTTCATAAAAGGCATGGCAAGCCTATATTGATGGGGCTAGTTTTTACCTGCCTGTTTTCCGTGGTATTTTACGTGGCCGGAGTTAATAATAGTTACCTGTTGCAAAAATTCCCCGCTGCTATCCCGTTTCTGGTTGCCGATGAAGTTTTGAACGCACCGCTTGACCAAAGCGCTCTTAATGACGAGGTGGTAGATGATACACCGGTTGAGGAAGTTGATGGTGACGGAAACCCAATCGCTTATCCTAGCAGGCTGACCCAATTGGATATTGAAGTTAAAGAAGCGGGTATTCCAATACATGGCATGTCATTAAACAAAGAAACCCGCGAAGTAAGGATTAATTTTAAGCCCGAAGCCACCGAAGAGCAAAAAGCCCGGGCTCAAGAAATCGTGGACAACTTTGACTGGGTTATTACCTACCGCGATATTTTTGACGCCCAAAAAGCCAAGGATCAAATGATGAAAGAATACCCGCCCGAAAAGCTGGTGGCATTTTCTTCATACTTTCCCATGATTCACTACTTTTTAGACCATAAAGAATTCAGAAAACTTAAATCTTTCATGAATAATCTTTTTGTGCAAAATATTATCAGCCAAGAGGATTATATGGTGTTTGCTGACATATTGGACGGCCAAAAAATTTATTTTAACCTGGCGTTTAATGCGACTCCTGAAACTACGGAACCGGAGGTTTTGGGTGAATCGGAACCTGAACCAACTTTGGAACCTGAACCAACTCCAGAATCAGAGCCAGCGCCCCAAGAACCGGAAGCTCCTGCGGAGTCTGAGTCGGAATCTGAACCAACTCCAGAACCAGAGCCAGCGCCCCAAGAACCGGAAGCTCCTGCGGAGCCCGCACAAGAACCTGAACCTGAACCTGAACCTGAATCTGAACCTGAATCAGAATCCACCTTAACAGATGAACTGCCAGCAGAACCGGCTCCAGAAAGCCCGCCGGTTATTGAAGAGCAGCCTGTACAAGAACCTACGCCAATAGAAGAACCCGGCCCAAGTCCTGAACCTGAACCCGCGCCCCAAGAGCCACCGGCCGTCCAAGAGCCGCCTCAAGAACCCGCAGCCCCCATAGAGCCAGCGCCCGAGGAACCAAGTGTCAGTGAATAAAATGAAAAAAACACCCATTAAAAAGACAAAAAAATTTGCAACCTTAAAGCAGCTATTTTTGCGGCGATTTTTTACCTCTACCTTAATGGGGCTTGTTTTTGCGGGACTATTTTCCGCAACGGTTTTTGTATTTGCTACGCCGCCTACCAGCCAGTATAGTCCCGGAGAAACCTTAAACCCCTCATGTGCGGTGGGGGCAACCAATTGTTCTACGGTTTCCCCAGTTCCGTATAGCGGCGCTACCGCCGCAGTAGATTTAGGTTCTCAAAATCTTACCACTACGGGAACCAGTGCGTTGGGTGCCACCACTAGCTTAAAATACAACAGCACGAATTATACCACTCTGACCGCTGCCAGCAATGGGGATTTGACCATTGCCACCACTTCGGCTACCACTGGAGGCAATATTAATATATCATCGGCGGTTACCGGAGATTTTACTTTGTTATCAAATAGTGGCACGCTGGTATTGGGCGGAACGGGAAACTCCAATAATGAAAGTTTGAAATTTGATTTTGAAACCTATGCCGACAAAGCCGCTGTTACCTCGGCTACGGGAGTCAGTGAAATTGATTTTGGATCGTTGAATCTTACCACCACCGGCATTTTGACATTGGGCGGAAGCACCTCCGGAACACTTGTTACCCGGGTCAAAGCCGGCGCCGCCACTGAAAGCGATACCAACGGTTCATTGGTGGTTGATTCAAGCAACGGCAGGTTGTATTTCAGATATGGGGCGGCTTGGCATTACGTGGCCCAAACCGCCGGTTTTCAAATTCCCGATTTTGAAACCATAGACCCCATTTCCGGCGATCAAATTGAAGAAGGGGATATTGTGCTGGGTATGATTAACCAGACTTTTGAAGACAACGCCCTGCACGGAGTATGGGTGAAATGGGATAGTGTCAAAGCGAATTTGATCAAAGAGTTAAAGGGAGAGTTGCCGGCAGACACTTTTAACGGCGGTTGGACTGGGGGAGCTTCAATGTCAGGTGGCGGGGCGGGTACAGAACTTTTTTCTGAAAAAATAAAAAACGGGTTATTTTCTTTGGGAATTTCGGTTCAAAATGGTTTGGCCATCATTAAAGAATTAGCCACGGAAAAATTCAGCGCCAAAGTTGCCAGAATTGAACAGTTGGAAATGGTGGATAAAAATTCCGGAATCGTTTATTGCACCTGGATCCAAGATGGCGATTGGCAAAAGGCAGAGGGGGAGTGCGGTTCGGTTCAAGTTGCAGTGGCTCCTTTGCAACAGGTTCAACAGCAGGAGATAGAAACCCAAGAAATTGTTGAACAGGTTAAAGAGGATTTAAAGCCACAGCTAGAATCGCAGGTTCAAGGAGAGGTTGCCCAGCAAGTCCGGGAACAAGTCAAGGAAGAAATCAAAGAACAGGTACAAGAGCAGGTGCAAGAAGAGATTCAAGAGCAGGTGCAGGTTCAAGTTGAAAGCCAGTTGGAGAATTTAGAGCCTGCCCAAGAAGTTCAAAGAGAAGAAAAGCCGGATGAGCCTTCAATTGAAATTGAGCCGGCGGCCGAGCCCGCCGCCCAAAAGGGCGAGCCTCGCCCAACTGAAGTTGGGCGGGAGCCCGAACCCGAAACAGAAGTTATCCAGCCTGAAGAAATCCAACCCAGTCCGGTTGACACGGCAGTCCAAGAAACTTCAGCCGCGTTACTAAATGGAACAGGGCGGTTTATCGCTTGGGCGGCCGGGGCAGTTATCCCAAAAGAAGTTAAGCAATTTACTTTGATGGTTTTTGAATTTGGCCAAACCGCCAGTGGCAAAGCACTCGCTTTTGCGTGGGAAATTCCCCAAGTTGCCCAAAAATCAACCGCCGGCTTGATGAGCCCGTTTAAAGACCTGGGAGACTTTATGATGAAAAAATATTGATGATTAATATAAAGCCAAAAAATATATTTGCCGTTGTAGCTGTGGTGCTGGTAGTTTTTATGCTGTTGCCCGGCGCCGCTAACATCAGTGCCGATACCAGCGGCCCCAATAGCCCATCCACTACCGCGGATGATTCAGGCGTGGGTATAGCACCCTGGGCCGATCACGCCAATATTACTGCCAGCGATAACAGCCCCGCCAGCGCCATTATCCCTGCCGTAGATACGATAACTCACTATTTAAAAGCCACTAATTTTGGATTTAGTATTCCCGCCGGCGCTATTATTGACGGGATCGTGGTAGAGTGGGAACGCAGGGATGCTGATTTAGGAGGCGCCAATACTAAAGATAATGCTGTCCGCATTGTAAAAGGAGGAACCATCGGTTCAACTGATAAAGCCAGTGTCAGCACTTGGCCGGCTTCTGATGCCTATGCTACTTATGGCGGATCCTCTGACCTGTGGGGGGAAACGTGGACGGTTGACGATATTAATAGCAGTACCTTCGGCGCCGCGCTTTCAGCCAGGAATGTGACAACCACTAGTTCCGCCAGTCCTTACGTTGATCATGTTCGCGTCACCGTTTACTATACTCCGGGCATTACTATTGGCGGTACGGTTTATACCGACGAAGGCACCACCAATATCGGAGCCAATAAAACGGTGGCAGTTTCTGTTAACGGGGCGGCAGCCGCGGGCACGGATGACACTGACGCCAGTGGAGTTTATTCAATCACTGGCATAACTGTGGTTGCCGGTGACGTGTTGACACTGTATGTTGATGACGAAACCGAAAAAGGAGTGACGGTAACCGTCGGCACCGGCTCGGATATGACCAATATTCATATTTTCCAAAACTATTTAATCACCCGCTGCGACAATAGTTGTAGTTTGAGCAATGCCAACATTAACACCGCCAATAACAACGGAGACACTGACATTGATGCCATTTACACCGGCACCACCACCATTACCACGGCTGAGGGAAAGTCTCTTTATATCCCTGCCAGCCATACTTTTGCACCAGCCAATCCAGTCAGTGTTGGCGGCAGCTGGACAGATGTTGGCACCTTCAGCCCCGGCACTAGTACTGTCACCTTTTCAGCCACCGCTACCGGAAAAACCATCACCACCACCGGCTCGTCTTTTAATAACCTCACTTTTGACGGGGTGGGCGGCGGCTGGGCCTTTCAAGACAACTCCACTATCACCGCCACTCTCACTGTCACCAACGGCAGTTTAGACGCCAACGGAACTGACATTACCGTGGCCAATGTTTCTTCTTCCAACGCCAATACCCGTACCATTGCTCTGGGTACGGGCACATGGACCTTAAATGGCACCGACACGGTTTGGACCACCGCCACTACCACCGGCCTCACCCTAACCGAAAGCACCTCTACCATCGCCATCACTGACACCTCATCAACATCCAAAACCTTTGCAGGCGGAGGCAAAACATACTATAATATATCCATTACGGCCAGCGGTAGCGGTGCGGTTATTTTTACCGGAGCTAACACCTTTAATAATTTTACCATCAATAATCCTAAGACTATCACTTTTCCTGCCTCTACCACCACCACCATTAGCGGTACGTTTTCTTGTTCAGGTTCTTCGGGTAATGTTATCACTATTAATTCTTCATCGGACGGAGTGGCTGCCACGTTGTCTAAAGCATCCGGGATTGTCGCCTGCAATTATCTTTCTCTGCAAGACTCCGCCGCTACGGGAGGAGCCACTTGGCGGGCCGGTTCCAATTCCACCGATGTTTCGGGCAACACCGGCTGGACGTTTGGCACTGTAGCCCCGCCGGCTCCTTCGGGGTTTAATCCGGCTACCGGTTCTACCATAAAAACCGCCACGCCCAACATCACTTTTACTCTAGACGAAGACGGAGATTGCAAAGCTTCAACCACCAACGCCAGCTATTCAGCCATGTCTGGAACCGATTGCATTGGTGATGGTTCAAGCGCTGGGGCTTGCAGTATGGCCAGTCTGGGATCCAACGGTTCTAAAACCATTTACTTTGCGTGCCAGGATGTTGATGGCAATCAGGATGCCGCTGATACCACCCATAGCGTAACCTATACCCTAAGTACTTCTGATAGCGCCGCGGCCACCATGACCCTCAAGGGCGCGGGAGTGTTTAAAGGAAGCGGAGCAGTAAAATAATATATTATTAACATAGTCTCAAAATATCATGGCGTTAAAAGTTTCAGCAATAAAAATCGGGCCAAAGGAAAATTCAAATCTTATCGCGTGGTGTGATCGGGTTATAAAAAATACTATCTATGTATTAGTGTTCGCTATACCCATCTTCTTTACTCCATGGACGTACAGCATCTTGGATTTTAATAAGCAGGCATTGCTATTATCGCTTTCATTTGTAGCGCTGGCGGCTTGGATGCTTAAAACCTTGTTGTCAGGCAGGTTTACCGTTAAGATAACTAACATCCATATTGCCATGGGTTCTGTGGTGTTGGTATGGGGCCTAGCCACCATTTTCTCTGTTGCTAAAACTTCAAGTTTTTTTGGCATCGGCCAGTTTTCTTCCCAAGCTTTCGTTTCTGTTCTGGCCTTCGCCACGATTTATTTTCTGGTAAGTAATACGTTTTTACAAAAAGATATTGAAAAATCTTTTTCAATTTTGGGCATTTCCACCGCCCTGGTGCTGGCTTATGGCTTGCTGCAAATGTTTGGTTTGCACATTATTCCCCTTAATTTCGCGCGAGCCACGGCCTTTAATAGCATTGGTTCTCTGGGGAGCCTTGGTTTTTTTGCAGTCGTATTGTTGCCGCTATGGGTGGCACTTGCCCCAAGCGCAAAGCGGTGGTGGCAGGTGTTGTATGTTGTTAATATCATCCTTACTCTGCTAGTGCTGGTAATAATTAATTACCAATTTTTGTGGGCGCTGGTGCTGGCCGGCTCATTGCTACTGATCATTTTCTGGACGCTTAAAAAAGATATTTTTGACGTAAGATGGATGTTTTTGCCGGTCTTTTTCTTTATCGTGTCGCTCTTTTTCTTGTTGCTGACCCCACAGATCAAGTGGTTGCCCCAAAATTCTTTGGAAGTTTCCCTGTCCAACCGCGCTAACGTTGAAATGAATATCAAGGCCTTGCAGTCGTTTGAATTTTTCGGTGCCGGGCCCAATAACTTCGCCTATGATTTTGCCAAGTATAAAAATATTGATTTTAACCAAAGCCCGCTTTGGAACGTTAACTTCACCTCGGGCGCCTCAAAAGTATTGACCGCGTTTACAGAGGTGGGCATTGTAGGGCTGGTGGCCATGCTAGTACTGATGGCGCTGGGAATTTTTTATGGCGCCAAATACTTTCTTGCCAAAGATATAAAAGATATTCCCCAAACCACTCGCCTTACCTTGGTGGTTGTTGCTGTGGTTGCCGTGGAAACCTTAGGGTACTTTTTGTACAATGCTAATATTCCACTGGACTTTATGTATTTTTTCAGCCTGGCTTGCCTGGTGGCGCTGGTGGTTAAGCCTGTCAAAGAGTATGTTTTGGCATCATCTTCCCTGGTTACCATGGCTGCCATTTTCGTATTTGTCCTCTTATTTATTTTTGATGTGGGGGTATTGTTTGTAGAGAGCCAGCGTTACCTTGCTGACATGGATTATCGCAAGGGGCTGGTATTGTTCAGCCAGGACAAAAAAAGCGAATCATTGCAGTATTTCAAAATGGCGGCTAAAAATGGCAATTGGGACGTATATTACAACCAACTGGCACTCTTCTCATTGGTAAGCGTTCGGGATTACCTGTCCACTACCGGTGCGCCGGATAAAGAAGCGGCCAAGCAAGCCGTGCAATCGTTGATTGCCGATGCCATCAGCGCTTCAAATGCCTCGGTGGCTCTTAACCCTCAAAATTATGACAACTGGTCAACCAGGGGATATGTCTGCCAAAATTTACTGGAACTTTCACCCGAAGCTTTTGATTGCGCCATGCAATCCTATGATAAAGCTATTGCTTTAAATCCCAATAATCCCTACCTGTATTTACAGCAAGGCAATAGTTATCTGGTAAAAGCGGCCAATGCCACCGACACGTTCCAACGCAGTGATTTGCTTTCCAAAGCTAATGACAAGATAAACAAGGCGATAGATTTAAAGGCCAATTACGCCTTGGCGCACCTGCAGCTTTCAGTGGTGTTAAAACTGCATGGCAATACCAGCGAATCATTGGCGGCCCTGCAAGAGGCCGAAAAGTACTCAACCACCGACGCAACTTTATCATTCCAGGTGGGATTGAATTATTATCAGGATAAAAATTGGTCAAAGGCTCAGGATAATTTTCAGCGGGCATTGCGCTTGGTTGGCCAATATGCCAACGCACTGTATTTTTCGGGGCTGGCTTATGAAAAATCCGGGCAGAAAGAAAGCGCCATTTCACAGTTTTCCAAGCTGTTGGAGTTAAATACCAAAACGGCGGATGTCCAAAAAATAATCGCCAATATTCAGGCCGGACGTCCGGCATTGGATGGGGTAAGTTCCCAGCCGCCCGCTCCCGTTGATGCTCCGGCAAGTAACCAGAATGAGGGGGTGGTAGCGCCGGTAATCCCGACTAATCCCTAGGATATTTTTTGCGCACTAAAAAGTAATGAAAAAACCAGTTCTGATTTTATTATGCCTAAGTGGATTTTTTGTATGCGTGGGCTTTTGGTTTTTACCCTCAAAAATTGCCCTTGCCCTTACCGCCCAGTATGCCTGGTCAAACCAGATTGGCTGGATTAATTTTAATCCTGATAACGGCGGAGTAACCGTAACAGATTCTTCCATTACCGGATATGCTTGGAGCGAGACTTTGGGTTGGATTAATTTGAGCCCCTCTACTCAGGGAGTAGTTAACACTCCTTCCGGAACCCTTTCCGGTTACGCTTGGGGCCAGAACGCGGGGTGGATTAATTTTGGCGGAGTCACTATAGATTGTCAGGGTGATTTTAACGGAACTGCCACCGGAGATGTGGTGGGTACCATTAATTTTGATTGTACCGAGTGCAACGTCAATACTGATTGGAGGCACTCTGATGGAAGTTGTGCTGGTGGTGGTGGTGGTGGCGGCGGGGGTGGGGATGACGGAGATGGCGGAGATGACCCTGGCCCTTCGCCAGATCCTGACCCCGATCCCTCTCCGGATCCGGACCCAACTCCAAAACCGACTCCTGATCCTGACCCAACTCCAAAACCAACTCCCGATCCGGGTCCGGCCCCGGCACCCGCTCCGGCGCCAGGCCCTAGCCCGGGTACTGGTGGTGGCGGCGGAGGAATTCCTGATGGCGGAAGCGGTTCCGAGCCCGTTGCCCCTATTGTCCCCGAGCCGGCGCCTATTGCTGTCCCCATTCAGGCAGTAAGCCAGGCGGCAGAGGAGGTGAAAAAAATTGTCAACACGCCCATCGGCTCGGCCGTTACCAAAGTAGCCTCAACGGCGGGCGCGGTCGGCGGAGCGGCAGTGGCGGCTTCGGTTTTTATTTTTTCCCCCGCGTCCATTTTTGAATTGTTTTTAATTCCGGCGCGGCTGTTGGCCATTATTCTGGCGGGGTTTGGCTTAAAGCGTAAAAAGATTTCCTGGGGTGTGGTTTATGATTCTCAAACCAAGCAGCCCCTGGATCCCGCTTACGTGGTACTCAAAGATTTACAGGGCAAGGATATTGCCTCGGCCATTACGGACCTGGACGGCCGGTACGGTTTTTTGGCGGCCCCGGGAATGTACCAATTGCTTGCCAATAAAACCAATTACGCCTTTCCTTCCCAAACATTGGCCGGCAAAACCAATGATGAAATTTATGGCAACCTTTATTTTGGCGGGCCCATAGAATTAAAAAATATAGGAGACGCCATTATTAAAAATATTCCGATGGATCCGGTGAAGTTTGACTGGAATGAATTTGCCAAGAAAAATAAAAACTTGATGAAGTTTTATTCAAAATGGAATGCGGTACTGGTTAAAACAACTAATATCTTTTTTGTGGTGGGATTTGTGGTAGCTTTCGTCGCTTTCTTGGCCGCTCCGTATCCGTACAACACCATTATTATGGGCTTTTATCTGGTGCTTTTGCTTTTGCGGATGTTTGGCATAAAGCCCAAGCCCTATGGGTTTGTTATGGATAAAACCACCGGCTTCCCACTGCCGTTTGCTATTTTGCGTATCATGGATCCCCAAAGCAACCGGGAAATAACTTATAAAATTTCTGATAAATACGGCCGGTACTACTGTTTATTGCCAAACGGCAAATATTATGTAAAGATAGAAAAGAAGCAGCCGGACGGGTCGTATGTGCTGGCTTATACTTCGCCGGCCTTGGACATTTCCAAGAAAGGAATCTTAAAAGAAAAATTTATTATCTAAATATAACCATAACCATGCAAAAAAAAATTCTCATTATAGAAGACGACGATTTTTTCAGGGGGCTGATCGGTAAAAAATTGTTATTTGAAGAGTTTGACGTTTACATGGCTTCCAATGGCGAAGAGGGAGTTTCAAAGCTCAAGGAACACAAGCCGGATCTGGTGCTGCTCGACATGCTATTGCCTTCTATGGACGGTTTTGAAGTATTAACCAAAATAAAAGAAGATTCTGTCCTTGCCTTAACCCCCGTAATTATCGCTTCCAATTTGGTGGAAAAAGAAGATGTGGATAGGGCCTTAAAAATGGGAGCGATTGATTACATGATTAAATCGCAGTACACCCCGGAAATGATTATTGAGAAGGTCAAAAAAGTGTTGGGAAAATAATAATACACAACAAAAAAACGGCGAGAGCCGTTTTTTTGTTGTTGCTGTCGGGGCAGGGTGAATCGAACACCCGCTACATGACCCCCAGCCATGCGTACTACCTCTATACGATGCCCCGCTTTTATTTACTATACCTTCGCTTGTGCTTTGATGCACTTGGCGCAGGCTAAAATTCTGGCGCCGTTTACGCGCGCCCACTGCAAATTCGGGTACTTGCGTACTTTTTGGGTAGGGTTATATTTACCCCTCAGTTTTATCAGAGTCCAATTCATACTGGTTTTTTTGGCGCAGACCGCGCAAATTTTTGATGCCATTTTTAGTGAGAAGCTAGAAGCTAGTATTTAGTAGCTAGAATACGAAACGTAACATTCCATATTCAAAATTCCATTCAAGCTACCAGATACAAAATTCAAGATTCTTTAATGAAATTATTATATCTCATCTTCCCATTTTTTACAATACCTGATATACATAATGAATGGATATCACTATAACTATTTTTTCACTAATTATTTTACTGTTTTCCGTAGTCATTCATGAATTAGCCCATGGCAGCGTGGCTAACTCTCTGGGCGACCCCACGGCAAAATACGAAGGCCGGCTTACCTTAAACCCATTAAAACATTTGGATATGTTCGGTTCTATTATATTGCCATTGTTACTCCTATTTGCAACCGCGGGGCAGGGCCCGGTATTTGGCTGGGCCAAACCGGTCCCCATTAATCCTTATAATTTTAAAGACCAAAAGTGGGGGAGTCTGAAAGTAGCCCTGGCCGGTCCGCTCTCAAACTTTGCTTTGGCCTTGGTTTTTGGCCTACTCTTGCGTTTTGCCCCGTATGGTTTGCTGGCCCAGGCGCCCGGCATCTTTTTAATGTTTTCGTTTATTGTCCAAATAAATATCATGCTGGCTATTTTCAATCTGGTGCCCATTCCGCCGCTTGACGGATCGCACATTTTCTTGGAACTTCTGCCGCGCCAATTTGACCGGCTTAAATTATTTGTCCGCCAGTACGGATTATATTTATTGTTGTTTTTCATCTTTTTTGGCGGATTGCAGTTTATTGCAAGCATCGTACAAACTATTTTCAGCTTGATCACCGGTATGTAGGGGAAGGTGTTGACTTCATTTTTCTTTTCTGATAAACTTATCGTTAATAAGTGCACACGCACTTTTATTTAATTTCAAATTTAGTAATTTCAAATTGATTTCAAATTGTAAATTTCAAATTTCAAATTCGCTAACGTGCCAACAATACATCAATTAATCAAACATCCGCGGAAGGCGGTGAAAGCAAAAAAGAAAGGAGTGGCTCTCCATTATGGTTTTAATGTGTTAAAAAACCGGCCCTCCACATACCCCTCGCCCTTTAAACGGGGAGTATGTTTGAAAGTATTTACCCAAACTCCAAGAAAACCAAACTCGGCTTTAAGAAAAGTGGCTAGGGTTAAATTATCTAACGGCATGGAAGTAACCGCTTATATTCCCGGAGAAGGACACAATTTACAAGAACACAGCGTGGTATTAATCAGAGGAGGAAGAGTTAAGGACTTGCCGGGTGTGCGATATCACATTGTGAGGGGTGTACTGGATACAACCGGAGTAGAAAATAGAAAGCAGGGAAGAAGCAGGTATGGGGCTAAAATGCCTAAGAGGTAATTTTTAATTTCCAATTTTTAATTTTTAAATAAAATAAAGCGTAAATTTTTAAAAATTGAAACATTAAAACATTATTTATAAAATTTAAAATTACAAAATTATAAAATTCACCAATGAGACGAGCTTTCAAAAAACACAAGGTATTACCAGACAGCGTTTATAACGAAGTCGCTGTTGCCCAACTTATTAATAAAGTAATGCAACAAGGTAAAAAAACTACCGCACAAAAGATTGTGTACGGTGCTTTTGATATTATCAAAGAAAAAACCAAGAAAGAACCCTTGGAAGTGTTTAAGCAAGCTGTTGAAAACGCTTCACCATTATTGGAAGTTAAACCAAAAAGAATCGGAGGAGCTACGTATCAGGTTCCTATGGAAGTAAGGCAAGAAAGAAAAATGTTTTTAGCCTTAAAGTGGATTATTGATGGCGCAAGAGCCGGAAAAGGAAAAGCCATGCAAGAAAAGTTAAGCCAAGAAATTATGAGCGTAGCTAATAACGAAGGCGCAGCCATGAAACGGAAAAACGACATGCACAGAATGGCCGAAGCAAACAAGGCCTTCGCCCACTTTGCAAGAAGCAGGTAAGGGAGCGTAGCGAACACTTATACCAGACTTTGATAAAATATTATAGAATGGTATAAAAAAATGCGCCAACGGGTTACGTCGGCGCCATGGTTCATTCTTTGGTGAGATTATCCAGCTCTTCCTCGCAGGTACCAAGTTCAGCTAGGGTAAATTGCTTCGATAGCACTCCTTTTCTGAGAGCCTTGGCATAATACTTTCTGTCGGCAAGGGGTCGCGTTGAATCTCGCAACTTTTCGAGGTATGCCTTCTTGAATAAGTTGCAATAGTCTGCATGAACTTTTTTCCGCCGCTTTGCTCTGTCTGTATGTTCGTGCATGGCTTGCTCCTGGTAATAGTGTTCTAGAATAAATAGTATTAAATAAATAATATTTTGTCAATAGCATGTCAAACAGAAGTCATCCATTAGAAAAACTTAGAAATTTTGCCTGCCTGCCGGCAGGCAGGGAATTATCCCAATAAATATGAATAGGTCACATCCATTAGATAAGCTTCGCAATTTCGGTATCATTGCGCATATTGACGCGGGAAAGACTACCGTGTCCGAGCGTCTTTTGTTTTATACCGGAGTTTCCCATAAAATCGGTGAAGTGCACGAAGGTGACACCGTGATGGACTGGATGCCTCAAGAAAGGGAAAGAGGCATTACTATTACCGCCGCGGCTATTACCATGCAATGGAAAGGCATTCAAATGAACTTGATTGACACTCCCGGCCACATTGACTTTACTGCCGAAGTACAGCGTTCTTTGCGTGTGCTTGATGGCGCCTGCGTGGTGTTTGATGGGGTTGCCGGAGTTGAACCGCAATCGGAAACTGTGTGGAGGCAAGCTGATAAATACGGCACGCCCCGCATTTGTTTTATTAACAAATTAGATAGAATGGGCGCCAGCTTTGAAAAATCTTTCCAAAGCATCCACGATAAATTGACCAAAAATGCGGTAGCTATTACTATTCCTGTGGGAACTGAAGCCGATTTTGCCGGCGTGATTGACTTGCTGAAAATGAAAATGCTTTCCTATGAAGGCGACATGGGTGAAAATGTGGTTGAAAAAGAAATTCCTGAAGATATGCTTGCAAAAGCTAAGCAATGGCGGGAAAAAATGGTGGATATGGTTGCCGGAAGCGATGAAACTTTGACCGATAAATTGTTGAGCGGCCAGGAAATTTCTCGGGAAGAATTAATGAAAGCTTTGCGCGCCGCAACCCTGGCCTTTAAACTGGTGCCGGTATTTTGCGGAACTGCTTTGAAAAACAAGGGCACTCAATTGATTTTGGACGGCGTGATTGATTATTTGCCTTCGCCGTTGAACATTGGTATGGTAAAAGGCACCGATCCAAAAACCGGCGCGGAAATTGAACGCAAGTTTTCCGATGACGAACCCTTTGCCGCTTTGGTGTTTAAGGTAGCAACGGATCCGTTTGTGGGCCAATTAACTTTTTTCCGTGTATATTCTGGGGTTTTGCAAAAAGGAACTTATTTGTTAAATTCCGTAACAGGTGAACAGGAAAGAATCGCCCGCATTTTGCGCATGAAGTCCAACAGCCGTGAAGAATTGGATACTATTTACGCCGGTGAAATCGGCGCCACGGTTGGTTTAAAAAATACCGTTACCGGACACACCTTGTGCGATAAAGATAAGCCCGTGGTGTTGGAAAAAATTTCATTCCCAGAACCGGTTATTGCTATGCGTGTTGAACCAAAAACTAAAGCCGACCAGGAAAAACTGATTGCTTCTATCAGAAAGTTAACCCAAGAAGACCCAACCTTTAGGATCAAAGAAGATATTGAAACCGGTGAAACCATTATTTCCGGCATGGGGGAATTGCATTTAGATATTATCCAAGACAGATTAAGGCGTGAATTTAATGTTGATGCGAACTTCGGCAAACCGCAGGTAGCTTACCGAGAAACGATTACTGCTGAATCTCAAGCTGAAGAAAAGTATGCGCGCCAGTCCGGTGGAAAGGGTCAATACGGCCACGTAAAACTGCGCTTAAAACCGCTGGAACGCGGAGCAGGGTTTGTGTTTGTGGACGAAATTAAAGGGGGAGCCATTCCCAAAGAGTTTATCAAGCCGACAGAAAAAGGTATTATTGAGGCGCTGGATAAGGGAATTGTGGCCGGCTACCCTATGGTAGACGTTGAAGTCACCCTTTACGACGGAAGTTTCCACGAAGTGGACTCTTCAGAATTTGCTTTCAAGATTGCCGGTTCCATGGCCGTTCAGCAAGGCGCCAAATTAGCCAAGCCGGTTATTTTAGAACCGATCATGAAAACCGAAGTGATTACGCCAGACGCATTTTTCGGAACGGTTATTTCTGATTTAAGTTCAAGGCGCGGAAAAATTGAAGAAACCAAAGAACGCATGGGCATGAAAGTGCTTGATGCTATGGTGCCCCTTTCAGAAATGTTTGGATATGCAACGGCTTTAAGATCTCTAACTGAAGGCCGTGCATCTTTTACGATGGAATTTAATAAGTATGAGGTAGTACCTGGCAACGTGGCCCAGCAGATTACGGAAGCGAGGGGAAAGTAGGTTTCGCATCCGCCTTCTGGCGGATTTTTTTTGCAAGAAAAAAGCCATCAGGAATCTTGCGATTCCGACGGCTTGGTTTTTTGAGAAGGCTAGGTAGCCTTCTTTTCCCCGGTCACAATGATGGTGACGTTAGAAAGGTTTTGGCAAAGGGCGGTGATAGTTTTTGCCAGCTCTGTTGGGTCTTCTACGGCTTTGCCCTTGAGTGCGTAAGTGCCTTTGTTGAGAACCTGCACCCCTTCTTGAAGCAGGGTAAGGCCTAAGATGGAAAGCGTTTCTTTCCTTACCTTATCGATGGTTATGCCAAAGTGTGCCAGAACCTGGCCTGCGATACCATTGGCTTCCCGGATCAATCCGTAGAGCAAGTGCTCCGTCCCCAAATAGTCCTGTTTGAGGTTACGCGCCCCTTCAATGGCGTATTCAACCACCTTCTTGGCTAGCGGGGTTTGGGGAAGTTTGGTTGGCTTAGAGGTAACGATTGATTTATCGCCAAGGGGCGGCATATTTTCCCTGACCATTGCGGCGATTTGCTTGAGATCGCTGCCGAGGTTTCTTAAAATGTCGGCGGCGATGCTGTGGGGATTGTCGAGTAATCCCAGAAGAATGTGCTCGGTTTCACAGTATTCGCCGTTAGATTCACAAGCTCGTTGATTGGCGGACTGCATGATTTTGCGCGCATCTTCAGTGAAGCGTTCGTACATGGCTACTCCTGATTGAAGGGTGGGTTTGTTTTCAGGTTGGGAAAGGGCGATATGAAAATGCTATCATAAATGTGTTGAACTGTCTATACAATTGGAAGAGGATAAAAAGTATTGACTTAATTTACGTTATATAATAATATAAACAGTATTAATAAAATTTAACGGGAATCTGGCAGCTAGAAGCTTGAATCTTGAATAGAATACAGAATTTTGAATAACGGCTTAAAATATTCAGAATTCAATATTCCATTCAAGCTACTAGATACTAAATTCTAGATTCTCACTAAAAAAATGGCAGATAAATTTGAGCGAACAAAGCCTCACGTAAACATTGGAACCATTGGCCACGTTGACCATGGAAAAACCACTACATCTGCGGCTATTATGCACGTAACTAAATTACGTGGTTTAAATTCGTCCGGTGAGGGGGTTGACCAAATTGACAAGTCTCCGGAAGAAAAGGCTCGCGGGGTGACAATTTCTATTACTCATTTGGAAATGGAAACTCCAAAAAGGCACTATGCCCTGATTGACTGTCCGGGTCACGCTGACTACATTAAGAACATGATTACCGGAGCCGCCCAAATGGACGGTGGTATTTTAGTGGTATCTGCCCCAGACGGACCGATGCCTCAAACTAAAGAACACATTTTGCTTGCCAAACAGGTTGGCTTGCCTTCATTGATTGTGTGGATGAACAAATGTGATATGGTTGATGATCCGGAAATTTTGGATTTGGTTGAATCGGAAGTTCGTGAATTACTGAAGAAATACGGTTTTCCGGGAGACACTACTCCTATTATTCGCGGATCAGCGGTTAAGGCTTTGGCTGTAACTTCTGTTGATGATCCAGCTGCTAAGCCGGTTATTGATTTGCTTGATGCTTGCGATAACTATATTCCCGAACCGGTTCGTGAATTAGACAAGCCTTTTGCCATGGCTATTGAAGACGTGTTCAGCATTGAAGGGCGCGGGACGGTGGCAACCGGTAGAATTGAAAGGGGAGTGATTAATGCTAACGACGAAGTTGAAATTGTGGGAATCAGGGACACTCAAAAGTCCGTGGTTGTTTCTGTTGAAATGTTCCAAAAGAGTTTAGATAAAGGCCAGGCAGGAGACAATGTGGGTATTTTGCTACGCGGTTTGAAAAAAGAAGATATTGAACGCGGCCAAGTGCTTTGCAAACCGGGAAGCATCAAGCCTCACACTGAGTTTGAAGCTGAAGTGTATGTGCTCTCCAAAGACGAAGGTGGAAGACATACCCCATTCTTTACAGGATACAAACCCCAATTATATATTAGAACTTCAGATATTACCGGAGATGTAACTTTGCCAGCGGGAACCGAAATGGTTATGCCCGGAGATACTGCTCAATTAACCGTTAAATTAATTGTACCGGTGGCCTTAGAAGAAAAATCAAAATTTGCTATCAGAGAAGGGGGTAAAACCGTAGGAGCGGGAGTGGTAACCAAGATTATCAAGTAATCAATGCCTGTTAAGAAAGCAATTACAAAACCTAAAATCAAAAAAACAGACGCCTCGCAAGAGGAGGCGCCTGTTTCTTTGGCTAAACTGCGCATAAAACTGAAAGCCTATGACCATAAAATCATAGACAGTTCCGTGCGCCAGATTATTGACATTGCAAACAGGAGCGGGGTGGAAGTGGTAGGCCCCGTGCCGCTGCCGACGGAAATTTTAAAATACACCGTTAATCGTTCCAGTTTTGTGCATAAAAACGCCCGGGAGCAGTTTGAAATGAGGGTGCACAAAAGGATGTTGGATATTTTAAACCCAAACCAGGATATCATTGAAGCATTGAGAGATTTGAATCTGCCAAGCGGGGTTGACATTACGATAAAAATTTAATAGTATACGTTATTGCACAATTGTTAACTTCCGAGCACCTGTTTTGGTACTTGGTAACAACATTGCCGAAATACCGGGCAGTTGCCCGATTTTTTATTAACGCAACGTAGAATGAAATTTATATTAGGGAAAAAAATAGAGATGAGTCAAATGTTTGATGAAAAAGGAAATATTATCCCGGTAACTTTGGTTGCTGCTGGCCCCTGTGTTATTTTGCAAAAAAAAACCAAAGAGCGGGAAGGATACGATGCCATGCAGATTGGATTTATAAAATTGGAAAAGAAAAGCAAAATTAAAAAAACCATGAAGGGCAAGGAATACCGTCACATCCGTGAATTTACCCTGCCTACCGGCAGGCAGGAATTATCTGCTGATCAGGTATCAAATAACGTGGGCGATGAAGTGAATGTTTCCCAGTTTGTTGAAGGGGATAAAGTAAATGTGATTGCCACTTCAAAAGGAAAGGGGTTTCAGGGAGGTGTGAAGAAGCACGGTTTTGCCGGAAGGAATTCCAGCCACGGAGCCAAGCACGAATCCCGCCAGATCGGTTCCGTTGGGCAGCGTTTCCCCCAGCACGTTATTAAAGGAAGGAAAATGCCCGGCCGCATGGGGTTTGAACAGATTACCGTCAAGAATTTGAAAATTGCCAAAGTTGACGCCGTAAATAATATTCTGGCGTTAAAAGGAGCAGTTCCGGGACACCGGGGCACGCTTTTAGAAATTAAGGCCGCCCAATAATGTTGGGCGAGCCTCGCCCGCGGGCGGGGATAATAACATACTATGAAAGTCGCCGTATACAATCAAGAAGGCAAAGAGGCGGGAGATATTACTCTGCCCAAAGAAATTTTTGAAGTTCCCTTCAATGCTGATTTGGTGCACCAGGTGATGATTTCACAAACCGCCAATGCCAGGCAAGTTTCAGCCCATACTAAAAACCGGGGCGAAGTCCGCGGAGGAGGCAGAAAGCCTTGGCGACAAAAAGGAACCGGAAGGGCGCGCGCCGGATCAACCCGCGGACCAATTTGGAAGGGCGGGGGAGTTTCTGGGGGGCCAAGAAATGACAAGAATTACGAACGCACTATTCCTCAAAAAATGCGCCGGAAAGCTTTGTTTATGGTGTTGTCCCAAAAAGTAAAAAATAACTTACTGGTGGTATTGGATGATATGAATATGGAGGGCGCCAAAACCAAAGCCATGGCTCAAATGTTTAAAAAATTACCGGTGGCGTCCGCCAGCCGGCTGGTGGCCTATAATAATGGCGACAAGAAAGTATTTTTAGCGGCCAGGAATATTGCTAAAACCGGAGTGTCGGAAACCAGAAATTTGAATGTGGTTGATTTACTTGACTACAAATATGTTGTCATCACCAAGGATGGGATTAAAGAGATTGAAAAAGTTTTCATAACAAAATAACATGGCATTATTGGATTTCTTAAAAAATAAAAAAGAAAAACCTGGCCGCCATAATGCAGCAGCTTTAGGCGGGGAAAAGGTAACTGAAAAAAAATCAGAGTATTTGGCATCAAAAAATGCGGGCAAATTCTCTTACGACATTGTCCGCGACCCGCATATCTCTGAAAAGGGGACTTATCTGGCAGAAAAAAATAAATATACTTTTAAAGTGTATGAGCGTTCCAATAAACTGGAAATTAAAAAAGCTGTTGAAGGAATTTACGGAGTGGATGTGCTGGCCGTGAATGTCATTAGCATCCCCCACAAAAAACGAAGATTGGGAAAAACTGAAGGTTTTAAAAAAGGATATAAAAAAGCCCTGGTCACCATTAAAGAAGGCCAGAAAATTGAAGTATTCTAAGGGGGGCGATAGCCGAACACTTATACCAGACATTAAAGAAATAAGTAAAGTGGTATTAATATGAAGATTTATAAACCAACAACTGCAGGGCGAAGGGGGATGACCGGAATTGACTTTTCTTTGCTTACAAAAAAACGGGCCCAAAAGAGCCTAGTTATCAATTGGCGTAAAAGCAACGGAAGGTCAAAGGCTTCAGGCAGGATTACCGTGCGTCACAAAGGCGGTGGAGTGAAAAAATTATACCGGATGATTGAATTCGCCCAAACCAAAATGGATGCGCCGGCCAAGGTGATTGCCTTGGAATATGACCCGAATAGGACCGGGTTTATTGCTCTGTTGGAATATGCTGATACTACCAGGCAGTATATTATCGCCCCACAAGATTTGAAAGTTGGCGACAGTGTTATCTTTGCCGATGCCGCCCCTTTAACTCCGGGAAATAGGATCAAATTGAAAAATGTGCCGGTGGGGACCAATGTCTATAATGTTGAATTAGATCCGGGACGGGGAGGAAAAATGGTGCGGTCCGCCGGTTCTACCGCCCAGGTATTGGCCCAGGAACATGGATTTTGCAATTTGAAAATGCCTTCCGGAGAAGTGCGAAGAGTGTTGGGCGAATGTTTTGGAACCATTGGTATGGTTTCAAATCAGGAAAACCGATATTATCGGGTAGGTAAAGCCGGAAAATCACGGCTAAAAGGCAGAAGGCCGCATGTGCGCGGTTCAGCCATGAATCCGGTTGACCACCCTCACGGTGGAGGAGAAGGAAGGCAGCCAATCGGGTTAAAACATCCCAAAACACCATGGGGTTTGCCCGCGCTGGGAGTAAAAACTAGAAACCGAAAGAAATGGACCAGCAAATTCATTATCAGCAGAAGGAATAAAAACAAATAGCTAAATTTATTTAAAAAAGCACCATGTCAAGAAGTTTAAGAAAGGGCCCATTCGTGGACCAACGATTATTGGAAAAGGTTTTAAAGCTCCGCAAAGAAGAAAAGGTGGTTATTAAAACCTGGTCACGGCATTCATCTATTTCACCGGAAATGGTGGGCTTTACCTTTGGCGTGCATAATGGGAAAGAATTTATTCCCGTACTGGTTGGCGAAGACATGGTGGGGCACAAATTAGGAGAATTTTCGCCAACCACCAGATTTTCACGGCATGGAGGAAAAATGCAGCGTGAAATAGAAGCGGGAGCAGACCAAAAAACAGCAGCTAAAGTTGAAACCGCGACAAAACCAACTGCTAAATAATATATTATGGAAATCAAAGTCCAATTAAGCAATCTGCGGGTAGCGCCAAGAAAAGCCAGATTAGTGGTTGATTTGGTGCGCGGGAAAAACCTGCAAGACGCCCGGAATTTACTGCAATTTACCGTAAACAAAACTTCCACCCCGGTACTGAAATTGTTAAACAGTGCGGCGGCTTCAGCGGTAAATGATTTAAAATTGGAAGAATCGCATTTATATATTTCCAAAATCACCGTTGATGAAGGGCCGAAAATGAAGCGGTCGCACCCCATGAGCCGCGGCCGGGCATATCCCATTATGAAACGGACTTCACATATTGCACTAACATTAAGCGAAAATAAAAAAAATGACGCATAAAGTTCACCCCAAAGCATTTAGAATCAAAGGAATGGAGGACTTCAACATCCGCGGTTTTTACGGTAAAAAAATGCCAAGCTATTTGCAGCAGGATTTTTTAGTAAAAGATTTTTTGTATAAAACCTTAAAAGAATCTTCGGTGGCTAATATTCAAATAGAGCATTCCGCCAATAAATTAAATATCATTATTGAATCGGCCAGGCCGGGGTTGATTATCGGCCGGGGCGGGGAAGGGGCGGAAGTATTGAAAAAACAGATAGAAAAAATATTGCTGGGCGCCTTTTTAACCAAAGCGCCAAAAGGCAAAACCGCTGCCAAAGCCGCGGCGCGCCAGATTAAGATAGACATTAAAGAAATTAAAAACCCATGGACTTCGGCGGCATTGGTGGCGCAAATGGCCGCCCAGCAGCTGGAAAAAAGGATCCCTTTCCGCCAAGCCTTAAAAAGGAATATGGAGCGGGCCATGCAAAATAAAGAAGTGAAAGGCATTAAAATGAATGTTTCCGGAAGATTGAATGGCAATGAAATTGCCCGCGATGAGTGGCTAAAACAAGGCAGGATGCCGTTGGGAACCATTCGGGCGGACATTGATTACGCACTGGCCGAAGCTCATTGCACCTATGGGATTATCGGGGTAAAGGTGTGGATATATAAAGGAGATAAATTCAATTAATATTTGAATATTTTAACATGTCGTTAATGATGCCCAAAAAAGTTAAACACCGCAAATGGCATAAGGGTAAGTCCAAAGGTGTGGAAACCCGCGCAACCGACCTGAATTTCGGCAGTTTTGGGTTAAAATCCATGGGTACCAAGTGGATCACCGCCCGGCAAGTTGAATCGGCCAGAAGGTATATTATCCGATATATGAAGAAGGGGGGAAAGGTTTGGGTCAGGATTTTTACTGACAAGCCGGTTACTTCAAAGGGGGAAGAAGTGCCGCTGGGAGGAGGAAAGGGAGGCGTGCACCATTATGTATTTGCCATAAAACCGGGAAGGATGATTTTTGAAATTGACGGATTAAAAGAAGATATCGCCCGCCAGGCGCTGCGCGGAGCCGGCATGAAGTTGCCAATCAAGACAAAATTTGTTAAAAGAGATGTACTTTAACTGATATGAAAACTGAAGAATTACGAAAAACCGATAAAAAAGAATTAAATAAAAAAGTATTGGAATTAAAAAAGCGCCTGAGCGACATTCGGTTTAAGTTTGCCGCCAATCAGATGAAAAACGTTAAAGAGGCAGCTAATACCCGCCGGGAAATTGCGCAAATTTTAACCATAATAAACGAAAAGAAATGAGCAAAAAAAAATTACAAGGAATTGTAACTTCAGACAAGATGCAAAAAACCGTGGTAGTTGAGGTTGAGCGTGTTACGGAGCATCCCAAATATAAAAGAAGGTACAAGGTTCACAAAAAATATAAAGCCCACGACGAAAATAATACCTATAAAACAGGCGACACGGTTGTGATAGAAGAAACTGCGCCCATCAGCAAAGATAAAAAGTGGAAAGTCATCACTAAAATTTAAATATTTAAATATTGAAATACTTTCGATATGATTCAATTAAGATCCATGGTAACGGTAGCAGATAACAGCGGAGCTAAAATTATCCAGTGCGTTAACGTACCCGGCGGTTCCGGCCGAAGGTATGCCCAAATAGGTGATGTGATTGTAGGTACGGTCAAAAAAGCCGAACCCCGTAAATTGGTAAAAAAACATGAAGTGGTTAAAGCTGTTATTATTCGCCAGCGCAAAGAATTTAAACGGGCGGACGGGTCTTACATCCGGTTTGATGACAATGCCGTGGTGGTATTGGGCGAAGGTAAATTGCCAAAAGGGGGAAGGGTTTTTGGCCCCGCGGCAAAAGAGTTAAAAGACAAAGGGTTTGATAAAATAGCCATGATGGCGTTTGAATTACTTTAAGGGAGCGAAGCGAACACTTATACCAGACCTTAACTTTAGAAATAGGATGGTATAAAAAAAATAAGGCTGGCTTTTGCCCAGCACTTATACCAGACCTTAATCATTAAAAATAAAGTGGTATGAAAGTCAAAAAAGGCGATAGTGTATTAATTATTTCCGGCAAAGATAAAGGCAGGGTTGCCAAGATTTTAAAGTCTATTCCCAAACAGCGGATGATTTTGGTTGAAGGCATGAACTTAAAATCAAAACACGTGCGCCCCAAAAAACAAGGCGAAAAGGGTCAGGTGGTGAAAATGCCTCTACCGATACAAGTTTCCAATGCCAAGTTTTTATGCCCCAAATGCGGGAAAGCTTCGCGTTTGGGATATAAAATAGATGGCGACAAGAAATTCAGGATTTGTAAAAAGTGCAAGTCAGAAGTTTAGGCATAGCCTAAACCGAGCATAAAATTTCAAAGAAATTTCTGTGCTTGGTAATAAAAATATGCAAAAATTAAACGAAAAATATAAAAAAGAAGTGATCAAGGCCATGATGGAAAAGTTCGGGTATAAAAACCCGATGGCCGTTCCACATATCACCAAAGTGACCGTAAACAGTTCTTTTGGCAAAGAGGTGGCCACTAAAACTTCCGGCGAACGGGATAAGTTTTCAAAACTTATCGTGCAAGACTTGGCACTGATTGCCGGGCAGGCTCCGAAATTGGTCGCCTCAAAAAAGTCTATTGCCGGCTTTAAATTGCGCGAAGGCCTGGAAATCGCCGCCATGGTAACGCTGCGCAAAAAGCGCATGTGGGATTTCTTGGAACGGCTGATTTATTTGTCATTGCCAAAATCACGAGATTTCCAAGGAATAAGCCAAGCAGCGGTTGATGGGGGCGGGAATTTAAATATCGGTTTTCGCGAACATATCAACTTCCCCGAAATTTTCACTGAAAAAGAAAAAACTATTTTCGGGCTGCAAATTACCGTTTCTACCAATGCAAAAAATAGGGAAAAAGGCATGGAATTATTCAAATTAATGGGATTTCCAATAAAGGAAACAAAGTAAACATGGCAAAAGCATCACAAGTTGCAAAAGCAAACAAAAAACCCAAATTTTCTTCACGATTAATCCGAAGGTGTTTTAAGTGCGGCCGCCGGCACGGGTTTATGAGGGCTTTCGGCCTTTGCAGGATTTGTTTCCGTGAATTGGCATTAAAGGGGGAAATCCCGGGAGTAACCAAGAGTAGCTGGTAGCGCATATTTAAACATTTAAATATTTAAATTTTTTTCATGACAGACCCAATCACAGACATGTTAAACCATATAAGAAATGCCCAGGCTGTGCAAAAGCCGGAGGTTTTGGTTCCTTTTTCAAAACTGAAAAATGAAATTGCTATGCTATTGTCCAAGGCGGGATTTTTGGCAGAAGTGAAAAAAGCCGCCAAAGGAAAAACCAAGGCCATTAAAATGCAGTTAAAATATGATAATGGCCTGCCGGCCATTGAAGGCGCCAAGCGGGTTTCAAAGCCCGGCCAGCGTATTTACGTGAAAACCAATGAAATAAAAAAGGTACGCGGAGGCTTCGGCATTTCAGTTATTTCAACGCCAAAAGGATTAATGACGGGTTTGGAGGCAAGAAAAGCAAAATTGGGAGGGGAAGTGTTGCTTGAAATCTGGTAAAATGGTTAAAAATAAGCTATAATCACCAATTATGTCAAGGATAGGTAAAAAATTAATTGAAATCCCTCCTGTTGTAAAGGTGGAGATTGACGGCCAAAACATAAAAGTTTCAGGGCCGAAGGGCCAATTGTCTGCCGCCATTCACCAAGCCATCAAGGCTGAAGTAAAAGATGGTAAGCTTTTTGTGATGCCCAAACGGGAACTGTCAACCAAAGACAGAGGCCTTTGGGGTTTGTACCGGGCGCTGATTTTTAATATGGTACATGGGGTTGAAAAAGGATTTGAAAAGAAACTGGAAATTGAAGGGGTGGGTTTTAAAGCGGCTGTGCAGGGTGATGAATTGGTGATGAATTTGGGGTTTGTAAATCCGGTAAAAATTAAAAAACCGCAGGGCATTGAATTTGCCGTTGAAAAGAATGTGATTACCGTTTCCGGAATTGACAACCAGGCTGTGGGCCAAATTTCCGCTGAAATCCGCCAAACCAAAAAAGCCGAACCTTATAAAGGCAAAGGAATCAAATACCAGGGCGAAAAGGTAAGGAGAAAAGAAGGAAAGAAAGTAGTGGCAGCTAAGAAATAGAATCTGGAATCTTGTATCTTGATGCTAGAATACGGAACGAAAAATTCAACATTCTAAATTCCATTCAAGATACCAGATACTAGATTCAAGATTCACTAAAATGTTAAACAAACAAATAAAAAGAAATAGAATACATGCTAGAATACGATCCAAGATTAATGGGACGGCTTTGCGGCCGCGGCTTTCGGTATTTAAGTCTGCCCAGTATATTTACGCCCAATTAATTGATGATGAAACTGGCAAGGTGTTGGTTTCGGCCAGCGATATGAAAATCAAGGCCAAGGGAAAGAAAATAGACCACTCTCTGGAAGTTGGTAAATTAATTGCCAAAGAGGCGCTGGCCAAAAAAATTGAAGCCGTGGTGTTTGACCGGGGAGGATTTGTCTATCATGGCAGGGTTAAGGCCGTGGCCGATGGGGCGCGGGAAGGGGGATTAAAATTCTAATAATATGGCTGAAGAAATAAAAAAAACAGAAGAAGTAAAGCCTGCCGATACTGCAAGAAACACTGACGGTTTTAGGCCTGTTCGAAAATTCGGCTCAGGAAGGCCGGGGGCAGTTAATGACGGGTTTGACACCAAGCTGTTAGATTTGGCTCGTGTTACCCGCGTAACCGGCGGAGGAAAGCGCATGAGTTTTCGTGCCATTGTGGTAGCCGGTGATAAAAAAGGCAAAATCGGCATTGGTATTGATAAAGGAAAAGATGTCTCCCAGGCTATTGAAAAAGCCACTACCCGGGCGAAAAAATCCGCTATTAACGTGGTGATTGTTGACGGAACCATTCCTCATCAAGTTGAAGCCAAATACGGCCCGGCAGTTATTTTATTAAAACCCCAAAGAAAAGGCAGGGGATTGGTGGCGGGCGGCGCGGTGCGGACCATTTGTGACTTGGCCGGCATTAAAAACGTTTCCAGTAAAATTCTTTCAGGAACCAAAAATAAATTAAACAATGCGCGGGCCACCATGGAAGCCTTAAAGAAATTAAAAGCACGCTAATATGCAAACCCACCAATTACAACCAAAACATACGTCCCGGTCCCGCAAGATTGTCGGCAGGGGAGGAAAAAAGGGAACCTATTCTGGGCGCGGTGGCAAGGGGCAAACCGCCAGGTCCGGGCGCAAATTGGCGCCGGTGATTAGGGAACTTATTAAACGATACCCAAAATTAAAGGGGTATCGCGCCTTTGTCTTGCCTAATGCATTCGCGGTGGTTAACCTGGTTTTGCTGGAAAAGCACTTTGTGGCCGGAGATTTGGTAAGTCCTGAAACATTGGCGAAAAAGAAGTTGATTGCCATCCAGAAAGGAAAAAATCCAAAGGTAAAAATCTTGGGAACAGGCGAGCTTACCAAAAAGTTAGTTTTTGAAAATTGCAAGGTGTCAGCCAGTGCCAAAGCGGCCATTGAAAAAGCCGGCGGCACCCTTCGACAGGCTCAGGGTAAACCATAAAATGATGTTTGAAAAATTAGCCATTTTTTTTAAGAATAAAGATTTGCGCGCCAAGGCATTAGTTGTGCTGGGGCTTTTTGTGGTCTTTCGCATTGCCGCTAACATTCCCATTCCCGGGATCGGTTCGGAAAACTTGCGCCGGTTTTTTGCGGAAAACCAGGTTTTCGGATTGCTCAACATTTTCTCTGGCGGGGCGCTTTCCAACTTTTCCATTGTACTGCTTGGCCTTGGCCCTTATATTACTGCCACTATTATTTTACAATTGCTCACCATGATTTTCCCGGCTTTGGAAAAAATGTACAAAGAAGAAGGCGAAGCCGGCCGCCAAAAGTTCAACCAGTATGGCCGGTTGCTCACCATTCCGCTAGCTGCGTTTGAAGGATTTGGCATGTTAACCTTATTCCAGCGTCAGGGCGTGATTGGCGCCTTAGACCCCATGGTCATGGCCAGTTCCATTATTACCATTATTGCCGGTTCCATGTTTTTGATGTGGCTGGGTGAAATTATCACAGAACAGGGCCTGGGCAGCGGTATTTCACTGCTTATTTTTGCCGGTATCATCGCCCGCTTGCCGATTAATATTTTTGAAACGTTCGTAACCTGGGACCCAAGCAAAATCCCTTCATATTTGCTGTTTTTCGCATCGGCGCTGTTAATTATCGCCGGGGTAGTGTTAATCACCGAAGCCCGCCGCAATATTCCCGTTTCATACGCCAAACGCGTGCGCGGCTCTAAAATGTATGGCGGCGGGTCAACCTATTTGCCGCTGAACGTAAACCCGGCCGGGGTGATGCCGATTATTTTCGCCCTTTCCATTTTACTGTTTCCGGGCATGATCGCGGGTTTTTTGGGTGGAGTTTCAGGATTTGTGGGGCAGGCAGCCACCGCTACTGCTGCGTTTTTTAATAATCAATGGGTTAATGGAGTGCTTTATTTTATTCTCGTAATCGTATTTACTTATTTTTACACCGCAGTCACATTTGATCCAAAAGCCATTTCAGAAAATTTGCAAAAAATGGGCGGGTTTATTCCGGGCGTGCGGCCAGGCAGTTCAACCAAAGATTACATGGCCCACATTTTAAACCGAGTATTGTTTACCGGTGCCATTTTCTTGGGCTTGATTGCCGTTCTGCCAAACATTGTGGCAGGACTTACCGGAGTCACTGGATTTACTTTTTTAATCGGGGGAACTTCATTGTTGATTATCGTGAGCGTGGTGCTGGACAGCATGCGCCAGATCAACGCACAGCTGCAAATGAGGGAGTATGATTCTTTTTAATTCAAAATTTAAAAATCCGTCGAGTGGCGGATTTTTTTGTTTAAATTACTATAAAAAGATACGATCGTATCAAATTGCAAACATTTGTTTTTATGACTTTTTGTAAAAAAAAGTTCCAAGACATAAGTCGTTGGAACCGGAAAGATGATAGCAGTTGGTTACGTTTCTTCCCCCTGACTTAAAGATATCACTCTAACCGTGGAGTAGGGTTAGTGGGGTAAGACGTTTTAAACTCCGTTGGAATATCCGGCTTGGAGAAGCCCCAACTGCAATGAATTAATGATAGCATTTATATTTTTTAGTGTCAATATTCTATTAATCTCTATAATTTGATAAAATAACGACATGTCAAAACAAGTCATCATTATTTTCGGGCCGCCGGGGGCGGGTAAGGGAACCCAGTCAGAACTTCTTTCTGAAAAGTTGGGGTATTACCACCTTGAATCTTCCCGGGTATTGGAGCGCTGTTTTAAAGCCGAAAGCCCGGATAAAGTTTTTACGGTTGACGGGAAAGACTATAAAGTTGGCGACGAAATAGCCAGCTGGAAAACCGGAGTTTTGACTAGCCCGCCATTTATCACCGGATTAATGATGGCAGAATTTAAAAAGCTGGCTGCTGACGACAAGGGGTTCATTATGTCCGGCTCTCCCAGAACCTTGTTTGAAGCCCAAAAGGAAATGCCGGTGCTTACGGATCTTTATGGTAAAGAGAATATAAAGATTAATTTAATTGAAATTAGTCCCGAAGTTACGGTATTTCGCAATACCCACCGCAAAATCTGCGAACTGATGCGCCACTCCATTTTATTCAACCAAGAAACTGAGCATTTGGAATTATGCCCTTTGGACGGTTCAAAACTGGTAAAGCGCAAAGATTTAGATACGGCCGAAGTTATAAAAACCCGGCTGGTGCAGTATCGGGAAAGAACGCTTCCCCTGTTTGAATATTTTGAAAAAAATGGCTTCAATGTTACTAAAATAAATGGTGAAAAATCAGTGTCAGAGGTGCACGAACAAATCTTAAAGCTGTGAATTACAAAACCCCTCGGCGGTATTTTTCCCAAATTTGGAGATAGAAGTTTGATAGAATTTTTAGGCTTAGCCAAAGGCTCCGCCTAAAAATTATAGCGAACTTATAGCCCAAATTTTGGGAAAAGACCCCGAAACTCTTTTAAAATGGGGGTTTCGTAATTCACAGCTTAAAGGCGACTCAATGAATTTAATTAAAACTCCCGAAGAAGTAAACATCATGGCCGAAGGGGGGAAAATCCTAGCTGCCGTTTTAAAAGAAGTTGAAAAAATGGCGGTGGCCGGAATGACCACCCTGCAATTAGACAGAGCCGCCGAGGCTCTTATTCTAAGGTATGGTGCCAAGCCCGCCTTTAAGGGTTACCAGGGTTTTCCGTATTCGCTGTGCACTTCGGTAAACGAGGTGATTGTGCACGGCTTTCCTTCAAATTATGTGTTAAAAAATGGCGATATCGTCGGCCTGGATCTGGGTGTCTTATGGAAGGGATATAACACCGATATGGCGGTGACCGTGGCCATTGGCGAAATTCCGTTTGAAACAAAACGGCTCATGGATGTGACAAAAAAAGCTTTGAAGCTTGGCATTAAAAAGGCTCGGGCTGGGGTGACGACAGGTGATATTGGCAACACTATTCAGCGGTATGTGGAAGACCAGGGGTTTGGCATTATCCGCGATTTGCAGGGCCATGGCATTGGAAAAGGTGTGCACGAAGAACCCGGGGTGCCTAATTACGGCCAGCGCCACAAGGGGACTAAATTGGAAGAGGGAATGGTTATTTGTATTGAACCCATGCTTACCATGGGGGGCATTACTATCAAAAAGGCCAAAGATGGTTACGGTTTTACAACGCGTGACGGCAGCCTTTCCGCCCATTTTGAACACACTATCGCCATTTTTAAGGACGGGGCCAGAATATTAACCCAATAAATGTATACATGGAAAAACTTATTGTCGCCAATTGGAAAATGAATCCTGGCACGCAACAAGAGGTCATTGAGCTTTTTGATGCGGTAAGTCGCGGAATAACGCGGAATCTTACGCAGAATAACGCAGAAGTGGTTATTTGTCCGCCGTTTATTTACCTGCCATTATTGAAAGGATTAACTCTCGGCGCTCAAAACGTTTCAGTTGAACCAAAGGGCGCATTCACCAGCCAAGTTTCCGCAACCCAATTAAAAGATTTAGGCGTTGAATATGTGATTGTGGGGCATTCGGAATCCCGAAAGTATTTGCATGAAACGGATGAAGAGATTAGTAAAAAATTAAAAACAGCCTTGGCGGCAGGGCTAAAACCTATTTTATGTGTTGGGGAAAATGAGGGGGAAGACAGGACAGAAGTTTTGGCCACCCAGCTTGCCGAAGGTTTGCAGGGGCTTTTGGGTGTTATTATTGCTTACGAACCTGTTTGGGCTATTGGCACGGATAAAAATTGTGATACCCAAAGCGTTGTCGAAGCGGCCAAGGTAATCAAGAAAATTGCTGGTGATGTGGGGGTAATTTATGGTGGAAGTGTGAATGCCGAAAATGCAAAGCAGTATTTGGAAGTTGTGGATGGCCTGCTGGTTGGCGGCGCTTCTCTGAAACCGGAAGAATTTATCAATATCGTCCGATCTGTTGACTAAAAGTGTTCTGAAAGCAATCTTCCAAAAATCAGACGATCGTCTGATTTTTGGAAGATTGATCACGACAAAAATATGATAAAAGATATTTTAAAAGAAAAAATGATGATGCTTTTGTTGGCAGGTGTCGCCTTGAGTTTTTCCCATACCTCTTACCAATATCATAGGCTTTACAGAAAATTAGAAGAAGAATGGGAAACATTTGATAGGAAGAAACTGCAAAAAGAGATTAAAAATTTATACCGTTCCAAGGTTATCAAAGAAAAAAGAAATCCGGATGGAAGTTTCACTTTTGTATTGTCAGATAAGGGAAAAGTTAAAGCATTAACGTATTATTTTAACCAAATAAAAATTAAAAAAGATTTATGGGACAAAAAATGGCGCATAGTATTTTTTGATGTGCCAGAAAAATATAGGTGGGGAAGAAACGCCATTAGGAACAAACTAAGGGAGATAGGTTTTTACGAATTACAAAAAAGTGTGTTTGCATTTCCTTTTCACTGTGAAGATGAAATAGATTTTATCATAGAATATTATGGCATGAGAAAATATGTTCGGTACGCTGTTATTGATTATATTGATGATGACGCGCATTTAAAAGATATTTTTAAATTATAATTAATTGTCCAAAAATCAGACGATCGTCTGATTTTTGGACAATTGAGTGCTGATGATATAGCTAAAGCGTAAGGCTTGGAACGTAAGCGTAAGTTGACTTTGTCAGCTTTTGTTAGTATGTTAATTATATGAAAAATGAAGTAAAAAATGGGGAGTTTTTTAGCCCGTCAAAGGGCAATATGGATTTTGGTGAAGTTATCAAGGAAATTTTTGATTACATTTCGGCCGAGCCTTTGTTTTTTTACGATATTATTGTGGGTTGTGATTCGCCTTCAAGCGACAAGCCGTTTTTCCCTATTGCTATTGTGGTTTTACGCACGGGGGCTGGCGGCAGGTTTTTCCTTAAAAAAATGCGCTATGCCGATAATTTTTTAAAGCGTTTTACCAATGTGCAAAGTAACTGGAAGCAGCGAATTTTACAAGAAGTATATTTAAGTTGCGAATTGGCATTAACCTTGCGCGAAACCTTGGAAAAAGAATTTGGAGCCTCGCGCCAGGGTTTTAATTACCAATTCCAATACATCCACGCGGATGTGGGTGAGCAGGGCAAAACCAAAGAAATGGTTAAAGAGGTGACGGGCTTGATCAAAGCCAACGGTTTTGAGCCGCGAATTAAACCGTTTTCGTTTGCCGCCTCGGTGGTGGCGGATAGGTATACCTAAGGTTAATTTAAAATTCAAAAATTAAAATGCGAAATTTTGGTAAGCGGCGCGCCTTCGGGCGCGCCGCTTTTGTATTCTCAAAAAAATATGGTAAAATCATTCTATGAATTCAACTGATTTGCGCCAAAAATTTCTGGATTTTTTTGAAAAACATGGGCATAAAATCGTGCCCAGTTCTTCGCTTTTACCAACTGATCCTTCGGTGCTTTTTACGACCGCGGGCATGCAGCAATTTAAATCCTATTATCTGGGTGAAAATTCGCCCTGGGGCAAGAATGTAACCAGCTGCCAAAAGTGTATTAGAACATCTGATATTGAAGAGGTGGGCGATGAACGACATTTAACTTTTTTTGAAATGCTGGGTAATTTTTCATTCGGGGGATATTGGAAGAAAGAAGCCATTGGGTATGCTTATGGCTTTGTGGTAAAAGAATTGGGTTTAGAAATTGATTATGTGACCGTGTTTGAGGGTGAAGCAGGAGTTCCAGAAGACAAAGAATCAGCAGAAATTTGGAAAAGCATTGATTCAAATATAGTGGTGAAAAAATTTGGAAGAACTGATAATTTCTGGGGGCCAACAGGAGAAGAGGGCCCATGTGGGCCGACTACGGAGATTTACGTAAATGGCATAGAAATTTGGAACATTGTTTTCAATGAATTTTATCAACAAAAGGATAAAACCCTCAAACCTCTAGAAATAAAAGGAGTTGATACAGGAATGGGATTAGAAAGGCTGGCCATGGTTGCGCAAAAAGTGCCAACAGTGTTTGATACAGATATTTTTGGGGGAGCAGAAACAAAAGAAGGACGGATTATTGCCGACCATACCCGGGCAATTAGCGCATTGATTGCTGATGGCGTTTTGCCTTCCAATAAAAATCAGGGATACATTTTGCGAAGACTTATGCGTCGAGTAATGACGTATTCTAATTTTTCTGTGCCGCAAGATCCTATTTGGCAAGCAGAATCAGAGGCTTTTAATGCTAGCATGAAAGAAGGGTTAAAGCATGTTAAAGAAACCATGGAACCCAAGGAAATTTTTTCTTTGTATGAAACTTATGGCCTGCCGGTTGATGTGTTGCGCGACAAAGTCAAAAATTTTGACCAGGCACAATTTGATGAATTATTGAAAAAGCACCAAGAACTTTCCCGCACTGCTTCCGCGGGGATGTTTAAGGGGGGGTTGGCGGACCACGATCCAAAAACCATAAAACTGCACACGGCGCACCATTTGCTGTTGGCGGCGTTACAGGAATTATTTGGAAAAGAAGTGAAACAAAAAGGCAGTAATATTAACCAAGAAAGGTTGCGTATTGATTTTTCGTTTGGCCGCAAAATTACTGATGAAGAAAAAAAGAAACTGGAAGATATGGTAAATGAGAAAATCCATCAGGGACTAGATGTGGTTAAAAAAGAAATGCCCCTTGAAGAGGCCCAGAAAATTGGCGCAGAAATGGAATTTGGTGTAAAATACGGTAATACGGTTAGCGTGTATTTTATTGTCCCGACAAAAACTTATAATAATTTTTTGTACGGGATCCCGTATCAATTTAAAAATTGGATTTTTAAATTTATCGGGAAAGATAAAAATGGTGAAATTGATTTGAGTAACGTGGTTTCAAAAGAATTTTGCGGTGGGCCGCATGTTTTAAATACCAGTGAATTGGGAAAATTTAAAATTATAAAAGAAGAAGCTTCCAGTCAGGGGGTCAGAAGAATAAAAGCTATATTAGAGTAAGTAACCCTTCGACAAGCTCAGGGTGAAATTAATTGCATAAATTTCATGGCTAAAAAAATATACGACATCATGCCGCCCAAGGTGGCTCAAAAAGCAAGAGTTGCGCCTATGGTGGTAAAAAGAAAACGCGCCGTTAAAAAAGAGGCACCGGTTTTTACTGCTGAAAAATTACAAACAACTTCGGCAACCATTGAAAAGCGCGGTTTTCCCAAAAAAGAATTATTGATTGGTGGCGGGGTAGTGGCGCTGCTATTGGCGGTGTATTTGTATGGCGCCCTGGCCCGGGCCACGGTGGAAATTGCGCCAAAAACCCAAACACTGAATTTCCAGGAAAAAATCAGCGCCGATACTTCCTATGAAAATGTGAATCTGCTGAAAAAAATAATTCCCGCCAGAGTGCTAACCCAAGAAAAACAAGGCTCGCAAGAATTTCCGGCAACGGGCAGCGCTTCAAATGATGGAAAGGCGGCCGGCACCATTAAAGTGTACAATAAGGTAAGCCCTGTAACGCCGATCACCCTGAAAGCCGGCACTCACTTTTTATCCGATTCGGGAAAATATTTTATTTCACTTGATAGAATTGTTATTCCCGCGGCCAAGGGTAATGCACCGGGGTCTGTTGACGTGCGAGTGGAAGCCGAACAATCCGGCACTGAATATAACATTGGCGCTTCCAAGTTCTCTGTGCCCAAGCTTTCGGGAACCGCGTATTACTATGGCATTTGGGCGGAATCAAAAAGCGCCATGGCCGGGGGCTATACCGGAAGCGTGAAAAAAGTCAGCAAAGACGATCTTTCAGGCGCCAAAGATGTGTTGACAAAAAAGTTGCTGGCGGAAGCCGAAGCACTGTTGCGTGAAAAAATTTCCCCGGATGAAATACTGCTTGACGACGCGGTTTCAAAAACCACCGTCAGCGCTTTGGCAGACGCCACCGAGGGAGCAGTGGCCGGCAGTTTTAATGAAACGGCATCTGTGAAAGTTTCAGGCTTGGTATTTAAAAAAGAAGACATTCAAAAGTTTGCCAAGCTGTATGCCCAGTCAAAACTGGCTGAAGGCAGTGCGCTGCGTGACGAGTTGTTGGACGCAAGTTATGAAGTTGATACCGTTGATATGCAGGCGGGTGTTGCCAAAATGAATTTGAAAGTTTTAGGAACTTCATATCACTTTATAGATACTCATGCGCTTGGCGGTTCACTGACGGCTAAAAATGCCGGCCAGATACAAGCCGCTATTGAAGGCCAGTATGGAGTGGAGGTTTTAACGGTAAAAACCCATTTTTGGCCATTTTGGGTCAGCAAGGCCCCAAAAGATAAAAACAAGATTAAAATAGAGCTAATATTTGAATAAAGGGTCAAAAAGGCTTGACCTTTGTAATTATTTTTGTTAAGATTTACGGTATTAATGCAAGCAGATAATAGCTCAACTGTTGAGCCCAAAAAAGACGAAAATCCTGTTTCAGCCAACACCTCTTCCGGCGACATTACAAAAGTGGAGGGCAGGGTCATAGAGGCTTTACCAAACGCCTTTTTTAAGGTAGTATTGCAGGACGGAAGAGAGATTACCGGGTTTTTGTCCGGCAAGATGAGGTTAAACCGCATCAAAATTTTAATCGGTGATAAGGTGACTTTGGAAATGTCGCCCTATGACGAGAAAAAAGGGAGAATAGTATACAGGTTAAAGTAATTCAAAATTTAAAAATCAAAATGCAAAATTAAGGTATCGCGTCCGCGCGATAATTTTAAATTTTACACTGTCATTTTTCATTTTGATATTTGCATTTTACATTTTCTATGAAAGTAAGGCCATCGGTAAAAAAAATGTGCAATGATTGCAAAACCGTTAAGCGCAGCGGCCGCCTTTATGTTATCTGCTCAAAGAATCCAAAACATAAACAAAGACAAGGATAAAACCCATGCCAAGAATAGCGGGAGTAACCATCCCAGAAAATAAAAGGATACAAGTTGCCATTACTTATATTTATGGCATCGGCGACACCTTGGCGCTGAAAGTTTTGGCTGCCACAAAAATTGACCCCAATAAAAAGGCCCAGGATTTAACGCCGGCCGAAGTGGGCGCCCTGAAAGACTATATTGAAAAAAACCATAAAATTGAAGGGGATTTGCGCCGGCAGGTGATGATTAATATAAAACGCTTGAAAGATATTGGAACTTGGAGAGGTTCCCGGCATGCCAAAAGATTGCCGGTGCGGGGGCAAAGGACGAAAACCAACACCAGAACGGTGCGGGGAAATGTAAGAAAGACCATGGGGTCGGGCAGAAAACCAGCCGCAAGCCCCACATAATGGGAAATCCTAAATCCAAAACCCTAAATCCTAATTTGTTTAGAATTTAGAGTTTAGTATTTAGAGTTTCTTTTACGAAGTAAAAGCTATGGGGAAAAAACAAGTTACAGAGCAAAATCAAGAAGAAGTCATCAAAGACTCAGAAAAAATTGAGGCTGGTTTAAAGAAGGAAGTGAAAGTTAAATCGGCCGAGCGGGTTTTGGAAGCAAGGGTATATGTTTCTTCTTCTTATAATAACACCATTATCACCCTGACCAACAACAAGGGGCAAGTTTTGGCTTCCAAGTCCGCGGGGGCAGTGGGGTTTAAAGGAACCAAAAAATCAACCTCGTTTGCGGCTTCAAGGGTGGCCGAAGCCATTGCCAATATTTGCAAGAAAATCGGGGTGGAAAAATTAGAAGTATCCATCAAAGGCATCGGCGCGGGAAGAGAATCAGCGGTAAGAACCTTGGTAAACCAGGGCTTGAACGTAGTTTCCATTAAAGACATAACCCCCATTCCTCACAACGGAGTTAAACCTAAGAAAGTAAGGAGAGTGTAAAAACAGAATATGGCTGAACCATTTGTAAAAAAACCTAGCAGCGGTAAAGGGTCAAACGACCCGTTTTCGCCAACCGGCGCTCCCGAAAAACGTAAAAAGCGGGAAGGGGCGGTTTCTGAATACAAAAAATCTTTAAAGGAAAAGCAGGCCTTAAAACGGCTCTACGGGCTTTCCGAAAAGCAGTTTAAAAAATATGTGCTCAACGCCCTGGATAAAATGGCGCGGGTTGAAAATGTTTCAGACGAACTTATTAAAAACCTTGAAAAACGGCTTGATAATGTTGTTTTCAGGCTGGGATACGCCAAAACACGGGCCATGTCCCGCCAGCTGGTAAGCCACGCCTATTTTTTGATCAATGGAAAGCCGGTGAATATCCCTTCATACAAAATGTCAAAGGGGGATGTGATTACCATCAAAGAAAGCAAAAAGAAAAAAGCCATGTTTACCGCATTGACCGCCATGGAAAAAAAACCCGAGCCGCATGCCTGGCTGACACTGAATAAAACCAATTTTGAAGGAAAAGCTATTGGCGAACCCAGTTTGGCAGAAGTAAGTCCGCCGGTAGAAATTTCATTGATTTTTGAATTTTATTCAAGATAATAGTAATTTGGTGTTCGGTGTTGGGTGCTCGATAATCGTCTTTGGACGTATCTAGCACCTAAAACCTAACACCTAAAATTAAGTATGATTTCATTGCCATCAGCTCCGAAAGTTACCCAAAAAGAACCCCACCGGGCCTTGTTTGAAGTGAGCGGGCTTTATCCCGGTTACGGGGTTACCGTGGGCAACGCGTTACGGAGGGTATTGCTTTCTTCATTGGAAGGCGTTGCGGTGACCGAAGTGAAAATCAAAGGCGTACCCCACGAATTTTCCACCATTCCCGGCGTTTTGGAAGATGTCATCATGATTTTATTGAACCTTAAAAATTTAAGGTTCAAAATGCATGAAGGCGTGATGCAAAAAGTTGAATTGAAAGTGAAAGGCGAAAAGAGGGTGACGGGAGAGGATTTTAACCTGTTCCCGCAAATAGAACTTGCCAACCCAAAGCTTCATATTGCCACCCTGACCGATAAAAATAAGGAATTGGAAATTGAAATCACCATTGAAAAGGGGATTGGTTATGAACCAAAAGACCATCGCAAAACCCAAAAAGCCCAAATCGGGGCCATTGCCTTGGATGCTATTTTTACCCCGATCAAAAATGTTAATTTCCAGGTTGAAAATATGCGGGTTGGCGAAAGGACGGATTTTGATAAATTAAACTTGGAAATAGAAACTGACGGTACCTTAACTCCTGAGGAAGCATTTTACGGGGCCTCTGAAATTTTGATAAAGCATTTTAATATTATTTTTGAAGGAAAGGCAGCCGAAGATGCAAAAAGAGAAACCGCCAAAGCAAAACCGGCAAAAGAAAAGAAAGCCAAAGCAGTCAAGCCAAAAAAGAAAGCCAAAAGTAAGTAAGGTATCCAGCGCAAATGGGGTCTCAGGGAATATTATAGAAATCAACCCCATTTGCGAGGTGAATTTCCTCGCTTCGCTACGAAAATTCATGCGAAAAAGAAATAAAGGAAGAGCATTATCAAGGCCAAAAAACCAGCGGCAAGCATTGCTGAAGGCTTTGGCAACAGCGCTTTTTTTGAACGGAAAGATAAAAACCACCGAAGCCAAAGCAAAGGAATTGCGCAGTGTATCTGAAAAAATGATCACCAGGGCCCGTGATAAAAAAATGTCTGACCGGAGGGTTTTGGGGCAGGTGTTATCCCCATTGGTCTTGAAAAAATTAATGGATGAAATCGCCCCTAAATATGTGGACAGACAGGGCGGTTATACACGCATTACCAAAATGGGGCCGCGCAAATCAGACGGGGCTAACATGGTAATAATTGAACTGGTCTAATAGACAATATACAAAATATACAATGGAAGAAATAATTAAACGCGAAAACCACATTATTGACGCAACAGATAAAGTTGTTGGCAAGCTGGCCACCCAGGTGGCGGTTTTGCTGCGCGGAAAAAACAAGGTGGGATTCGCCCCCTATAAAGATATTGGCGATTATGTGGTCATAAAAAATGCCGATAAGATGAAATTTACCGGTAAAAAGTTTGATAATAAAATATACTACCACCACACGCTTTACCTGGGAGGTTTAAAAAAAATCACCCCCAAGGAATTGGCCATAAAAAAGGGCCATTCAGAAATTTTAAGGAAGGCGGTGATGGGCATGCTTACCAAAAACAAATTACGGGCGCGCCAAATTAAAAGGTTAAAATTTGAAAGATGATGGCAAAAGAAGAAAAGGTAAAAAAAACTAAAACTCCCGCCGCGGTAAAAAAGATGGAGGAAAAGAAACTGGAACCAAAAACATCCGAAGCAATTGAAATAAAGGTTCCTGCGCCCGTTACCGTGCCGGTTGAAGTAAAAGATGACGGCGATGGCATGTTGCCGGAAGATTTTATCATGGAAAAGGATATTGCCTCAAAGCCGGACCGCTATTTTGAAGCTACCGGCAGAAGGAAAACTGCTGTTGCCCGCGTGCGTTTGTTTACCCGGGGGGAAAAACAGTTTATGGTAAATGGCAAGCCGTATACCGAATATTTTGGCTTGGTGGCTGACCAGGAAACGGCCGTAGCTTCCATGAAAAAAATGAAGTGCCTTGATAAATTTAAGGTGACCGTTATTGTTAATGGAGGAGGCCGCAGCGCCCAAGCTGAAGCCGTGCGCCATGGAACCGCCCGCGTATTAGTTGATTTCAATAACAATTTTAAAAAGAGGTTAAGGAAAGTTGGATTTTTGACCCGCGATCCGCGAATGAGAGAACGAAAGAAGTTTGGATTAAAGAGAGCACGCAAAAGCCCGCAGTGGGCAAAGCGTTAAGAAAAAGCCGTCGAAAGACGGCTTTTTTTGTTGAGTCGCTCGCTGGTTTCGTGATGCCGTATCGCCCAAAGGTCACAGTCAACTTCGCCAGCGCGAAGTTGCTGTTCGCGCCTCGGCGAAAAATTTCTGCCACGGCAGAAAACCATGCTTTTTCGCCTCCGGAGCGTCCTTTGGGCGATACGTTATCACTTCACCGGCTCGCTACACAACGGCTCAACGCGTTTAGCCATTTAATGTGCAAGAAAAAAGCCGCATCAAAAGTCTGATGCGGCTTGGGTGGTTTGGCCTTGGGTAAAGCTTAGTGCGAGTGAATGGTAATGGAGTCGATTTTTTTGCCAGAAAGTTCTGGTCGGCATTTCCTTAAAGCATTTTCTAGGGCTTCTTCGGCATCGGTTGGAGCGTCAGAAAATTCAATCCGGATGCACTGGAATTCGGCCGAATCTTCGATGAGTGGTTTGGCTTGAAATGATTCCAAAACACTTTGTCGCATCTTTTCTAATTCCACACCAAGTCCAATTAGTACTTGGCAGGCCGTATTTTCTGGCGCTCGCAGGAGTGCCAGGAGAAGGTGTTCGGTGCCCACATAAGTATGGGCAAGATAGTGCATTTCTTTGTGGGCCTGCTCAATGAGTTGTTTGGCTCGTGGAGTTTGCGGGAGTATTTTTATTGGGTGGGTATTGGTGCCGGGTTGTATAAGTTCTGCGACCCTAAGGCGAATTTCATAGCGATCAAGCCCAAATTTTTTGAGCTCATGCGATGCCGCACCACTGCCTTCTATTAGTAGTCCAAGCAGGATGTGCGAAGTGTCAAGGTACTCGTGGTTGAAGCGTTGTGCTTCCTGGGTGGCAATTTGCATTACCCTGCGGGCGCGTTCGGTGAAACGTTCGTACATGTTAATTTCTCCTGTTGAGGAAATGTGGAATGTCAAAGGGCAACTTCTTTACGGCACCAGTCGTTCGGAAACCATCAGGGTGTTTTGGGTTAACAGGTACAGTTTTTTGTCTTGTTGCTCAAAAAAGAGCGCCGGGTTTTTTATGGTAATGGCTTCGGCCAGCACTATGGTTTGGGGCAGTCTGATAGTGTTGATGTTGCCGCGCACGTCAATTTCAGAAATAACAATGGTATCACTCTCAGAAAAAATAAGGTAATCGTTGTTAAGCCAGTACACATTTTTTATAGCGCCCTGGGTTTTTTGGAGCAATATGTTTTGGACCACCACCCCTGCTTTGGGCAGCCAATACCACAATTCCTGGGTATTATAATAAGCGATTTTTTGGCCGTCGGGGGAAAGTTCCATGCCATCAACCATGGGATAAAAATTTTCAAATTCACCGGTTTGGGCATTGAGCAAAAAAGCGGCGCGGTCTTCTTGTAAAAAAATGTGTGAAGCCAGGCTTTCCAGTTTATACGTTTTCTTTTTATTGATAGACAGGGCTGTGGTGCTTACAGTTTGCGTATTTTGCCCCCGCGCATCTGAACGGTAAAGCATTCCGTCAATCCCCAGCCAGAGGATGGCGCTCTGAACCGTTTTATGCGTTACGATATTTTTTATCGCTGGCGTGGTTTTTTGAAGGGCGGTGAGGGGGGCGTTTTCCGGCACATCGGCGTAATATAAGGTATTATTTTTTATGATAAATAACTCGGTTGGCGGTTTGGCCAGGTTTGCAAATTGCTCTTTGGCTGTAAGGGCCGGCTGGGTAGCGGTGGCCAGTGCCGCCGGCACGATTTGAAAGGCAATATCTTTTTTAAATAGGGTAACGGTTTCCAGTTTGGTAACCTCTTTTTCTTTCACCTCAAGGGTTTTTTGGTAGTCGTGATAGCCTTCTTTGGTTATCAAAACACTATGCGGCCCGGGCAGTAAATTTTGCGCGAACACGGCCGTAGAAAAAAGACCGGTATTTTTAGCCGCTCTGTTGTCTATGAGAATACTTTCCGGTTCCGGAGCAGCATACACATAAATACCGCCGGTGCCGTGTATTTTCCACGTTGTAAAATTCACCCGGTAGCCTAGCGAGTAAAACACAATATAGGGCGCGGCGATGAAAAATACAATGGCGCAAACACCAAGCAGTATCCAGCGGGTTTTTTTGGTCATGGCTATACACTAGCAAAAAATCGCCATAAATTCAATTTTTTGGTCCCGCAAAGCGGGATAAGTGTTCGCTACGCTCCCTTACAAAAAAAGAAGCCCACGCGCGGTTGTAAGTCGCGCGTGGGCCTTGGGGTTTACGTTTTGGCAATCTCGAAGATCACCTTAGCGATTGTGTCGAGCACTTGGTTGACGTTGATTTCGCCAGGTGCCTCGTATCCGATGCAGTCAACCTGCATCTTCATGGGTCCCAGAATTCGTTTGGCTGTCAATTCCATGTGACGAAGCTGAGGTTGGCTATAGACCAATAACACGCGGGAGTCGCCCATGGGTCGTTTGGTCTTGAGCCACCAGTTCAGCGCATCTTCGCCGGACGGGTCTTTTTTGGTGGGTCGGTCTTCCCGAAGCGGGGTGTCAACAACAGTATAGGCGTTTCCCCTGGTCCATTCTTTCGGAAGGTCCGATTGCTGGAGAACCATTTCCATCAGAAGATCTTCAGTTACTGGTACGTTGGACAGGAGTTGCCAGTCATCTCGGAGAATCAAGCCACCGCTTGGGTTGTTGATGGTATACGCCGACTCTTTTTCGGGATTGGCGGCGCGTTTACCGCCACAAAGAACCAGATGTCCGAACTGAACGCCCGTCTCCCAAAGTTTTTTGAGCAGCGCGAATCGCTTTCGCACTGCCAAAATGTAGGCTCCGCAGACGATGGCGTAGTCGAAATAGGGCTGCGTGGTACCGATTTGCTCGCCGATGTAGCCAAGTTCCTCGAAAATGGGTTTGGCGCCGGCTTTCAGATGAGCGAAAGTGTCTTGGATATCTCCACTGTGTTTATCAGATTGGCGCCAATGGAGCTGAGTGATTTCCAGGACACTCTTGATGTCGGGATTCACTCCTTGGATGCCTGTCATTTCCAGCAGGTTAATCAGTGGCAGGGTTGCGATTCCGTTCTCAAACAAAGGCTTGGCATACGCCATGGTCAAAATCCTCCAAAAAGTGAGAATGGGCTACTTGTCAACGAACACACCCTGGACATTCCGGGGGTTATGCTGTATAATAGCACTGCTAGTGGATTATGTCAAATATTTGACACTAATTTGCAAATGCCATAATATAAGATATCGCAAAAACGATTTTCAAATTAATTACGTTTTCAAATTGATTTCAAATTGTAAATTTCAAATTTCAAATTAATATCATGTCCGATAAGTTTATTATCAACGGCAACCGGGAACTTTCCGGTGAAATAGAAGTAAGGGGATCAAAAAATGCCGCGGGGCCTTGCCTGGCGGCGGCCTTGCTTACCACCGAGCCGGTGATTATTGATAATCTGCCACTGATTGCGGACATTAAGGCCACCATTGAAGTATTGGAAAGCATGGGGGTAAAAACTGAATGGCTTTCAGAGCGGAAATTAAAATTGCAGGCGATCGAAGTCCATCCTGAAAGCATTAATTTAGAAAAAGTTTCAAAAACCCGCATGTCCGTGGCACTGTTTGGTTCATTGCTTGGCCGCGTGAAAGAATTTAAAATTTCTTCACCGGGTGGCGATGTAATCGGCCTAAGGCCCATTACCGTGCAATTAAAAGCCCTGGAAAAAATTGGCGCCCACATTGAACGGGAAGGGGATGTGTACCACATTTGGCGCGATGAATTAAAAGGCAAAGAAATTATTTTAGGCGAATTTTCACCCACCGCCACCCAGGCCTTGATGCTGGCCGCGGTTTTGGCCAAAGGAAAAACGGTTATCAAAGGCGCGGCCGCGGAACTTTCTGTGCAAGATACTTCAAAAATGTTGGTTAGCATGGGGGCAAATTTACGTTGGAAAGATAGCCATACGGTTGAAATTGAAGGAGTTGAAGCCCTGCACGGCTGTGAACATTCGGTGGAACCGGATAATTTGGAAGCAGGCACCTTTATTGTGATTGGGGCATTAACTCCGGGGCGGGTGGTGGTAAAAAATATCAATTTTGAATATTTAGATATGTTTTTGCATAAGCTGGAAGAAATGGGGGTAAACTTTGATCGGAACCCTTCGACGGGCTCAGGGCAAGACCAGATTACGGTTTTTTATTCTCCATTTTTAAAACCCTTGAAAGTGCAGGCATTGCCGCACCCGGGTTTTCCCACGGATTTGCTGCCCATTATTATGCCCCTGTTAACTCGTGCTCAAGGTAAAAGCTTAATCCATGATCCGCTGTATGAAAACCGTTTGGGTTACGTGCAGGAACTTCGTAAAATGGGCGGGGATTTGGAAATTGTTGACCCCCACCGCGCGTTTATCTTCGGACCCAAAGTGCTTGAAGGGACCAGTGTAAATTCTTTGGATGTGCGGGCCGGAGCGGTTTTAATTGTGGCCGGTTTGATGGCCGAAGGGAAAACAGTGATCAATGACGTCTTCCATATTGACCGGGGATATGAGAGAATAGAAGAGAGGTTGCAGAAGTTGGGAGCGGACATTAAGAGAATTTCTGCGTAATTTTTAATTTAACATTTTCAACGTGTTTAATACGAAGATAGCAATAGATTTGGGTACCTGTAACTCCCTTGTCTACGTGCAGGGAAAGGGGATTGTTTTAAGCGAGCCATCAGTGGTGGCTGTTTCGTTGCCCGATAATCGCATTTTGGCGGTGGGTGACGCGGCCAAAGAAATGATCGGCAGGACTCCGGCCGACATTAAAGTGTACCGGCCATTAAAAGACGGTGTGATTGCCGATTACAAAGTCACCCAGGCCATGATGAAACATTTTATTGCCAAAGCTGTTCCCCGATTTAAAATGTTTAAACCCGAACTGGTGATTTCCGTTCCCGCCGGCATTACTTCAACCGAACGGCGTGCGGTGATTGAAGCCGCGCTTTCCGCCGGGGCGCGAAGCGCTTTTGTGGCCAAAGAACCCATTTTAGCGGCCATTGGCGCGGGGATCCCTATTAATTCTTCCAGTGGCCACATGATTATTGATATTGGCGGGGGCACTTCCGAGGTGGCAGTGATTTCGTTGGGGGGGATTGTGGCGGCCCATTCAGTGCGTGTGGCTGGTGATAAAATTGATGCGGCTATAACCGAATATATCAAAAAGAAATATAATTTGGCCATTGGCACCCAGAGCGCGGAAGAAATAAAAATAAAAGTGGGTACGGCCTTGCCCCAAAAAGAATTGAAGTTTATGGAAATCCAGGGGAGGGACTTGATTTTGGGTTTGCCCCGCAACATTAAAATTTCCAACAATGAAGTGTGTGAAGCCATCTCCGATACGCTTTCCGAAATTATCCAGGCGGCAAAAATGGTGTTGAGCGAAACTCCGCCGGAACTTTCCGCTGACATTATGAACAAGGGAATTATTATGGCTGGCGGGGGGGCCTTGCTTCCAAAAATTAATGAATTGGTGGCGCAAAGCACCGGCGTGCCGTGTTTTATTGCCGAAGAGCCGTTATTTTGCGTGATTAAGGGAACGGGCACGGTGCTGGAACATTTGGAGGAATATAAGAAGGTGGTGATGAGTAAAAAGTAATTCGTCCAAATTTACACGATCGTACAAAATTGGACGAATTTGTTTGAACAAAAAAATAGAGCCCGCGAACAAGTTGTCGCAGGCTTTTTAAGGGTGATGGCTGAAACATTCAATCAATGTATGTATCATACATTCGATTTTGGCCCTCTTTCCTTTTTTCTTCTTTTTCGCCCGCTTCTTTCGCTGCCCAAAGGACAAGCGTTATGAAGAATAGTGGCCACCCTAGCCCCAAAACAAAGCATAAAAGTCCATCCATTTTCTCCTCCATCTTTGGTTTCTGATGATGTAAGGGCCTCGAGGCTCATACTCATATTAGCATTTTAATTATACTTTGTCAACCCTTTTATTGCCAACGCAACTTTGTTAGAATGACGTCATGAAACAGTGGGATTTTTTAAAGGGAAAATTTGAAGCGGGGCAGTTGGGCCATGCCTATATTTTTTCTGGACAAGATGTTGAAAGTTTAAAAAAGTTTGCCAATAATTTCGCTACATTTATCAACTGCAAATTTCCCGATGTATTTATAGTAAAATCTGAAAATAGTAAAAGTTCGTTAAAAGATGGCGAAGATAAGCAGGAAATTGATGTGGCGCTAATCCGCGAAACCCAGCATTTTTTAAGCTATAAATCGTATTACGGCGGATATAAAACGGTTATCATAGAAAACGCGGAGCGCATGAATCTGGAAGCCCAGAATTGTTTTTTAAAAAACTTAGAGGAACCAAAAGGAGATACGTTGATTATATTATTGTCTTCAAAGCCAGAAATGCTGCTGTCCACCATTTTTTCGCGTTGCCAACAGATTAAATTCTTTAGCCCTGTAGTGAGAACTGCTTTACTACCGGGGTCGGACCAAGAGTTATTACAAGTAATTGAAGGTGATTTGGCACAAAAGTTTAAGTATGCCAAAAATGCAAACCTGGAAGGCGGAGGTTTTGAAAATATCCTTTATGCACTGCAAAACTATGGGAGAAAAGATATTGGTAAATATTGGAAAGTGTTGAAATTAGCATTGGATTTGGAGCGCCAGGTAATGACTTACAATCTGAATAAAAAGTTAGCATTAGAAATAATATTATTAGAATTGTAGATCATGTTATATAAAGAATTCATAGAAAAAGTAAAACCTGAATTTGAAAAAGCCCTGGCGTTTTTGAGCGGGGAATTGGCAAAAATACGCACTTCGCATGCTTCGCCCGCTTTGGTTGAAGATGTGCAGGTTGATTACCTGGGCCAAAAGTATGCCCTAAAACAACTGGCGGCCATTTCCACCCCCCAAACTAATCAGATTGTCATCCAGCCCTGGGACGGTTCTTACATCCAGTCCATTGAGCAGGCCGTTTTAAAGTCGGGGCTTGGCATGTCCGCGGCGGTTGATGGCAGTTTAATTAGGTTGAATTTACCCACATTAACCCAGGAATACCGCGACACCTTAATTAAACTGCTCAATGAAAAAGCGGAACAGGCCCGCCAGACCCTGCGCCACTGGCGTGAAGATGCGTGGAATAAAATTCAGGCGGCCCAAAAAGCCAAAGCCCTTACCGAAGACGATAAGTTTAAAGCAAAGGAAGATTTGCAAAAAATGATTGATGAATATAGCAAAAAAATAAAAGAATTAATTGAGCGTAAAGAAAAAGAAGTCGCCTAATATGATTGTAACGTTATTAATAGCATTTCTAAGCTTGATTGCCTTAATGATCATCCATGAATTTGGGCATTTTATCATTGCCAAAAAATTCGGGGTGAAAGTGGAGGAATTCGGCATCGGTTATCCGCCTCGCTTGTTTGGTAAGCAATTCGGTGAAACGATTTATTCAGTTAATTTAATTCCGCTGGGGGCGTTTGTACGTATTTATGGAGAAGAAGGGGGCGTGGATGATTACAGAAGTTTCGTGGGCCTTGCCATTTGGAAACGGATTTTAATTGTCTTGGGTGGCGTGCTGGCCTTTTGGATTGCCAGCGCCATTATTTTTTCTTTTGTTTTTTTTATCGGCGCCAGTGTGCCGGTGGGGGACCAGGATGTGGTTGGAGTAACCAGCACCCAGGTGTTGGTCATGGCGGTGCAGGCGGATTCCCCAGCTCAAAAAGCGGGTTTGAAACCCAAAGATGAAATAGTGGGTTTCAACAAAATTGCTGATTTCCAGGCCTTCATAGAAGCCAACAAGGGCGCGGCGGCCAGTTTGACGTTTAAGCGCGATGGCAAAGAAATGACCGTTAGTTTGACTCCACGTGTAACTTATCCGGAAGGCCAGGGCCCGACCGGCGTGGCTCTGGAACGGGTTGCCAATGTGATTGAAAAAGCTCCGTGGTATTTGGCGCCAGTAAAGGGGATTATGTTTACCGGTGAAATAACCTGGGCGGCATTAGCAGGTGTTTACGGTTTTTTTACCAGCATCTTTTCAGGCCAAGGAGTTCCGCCTGAAGCGCAATTGGCCGGCCCGGTGGGCATTACCATTTTTTTATCAAAGGCGGCTGATTACGGCGTTGGTTTCTTTTTGTATTTTATCGGATCACTTTCTGTTTTGCTGGCTATTTTTAATTTGTTTCCCATTCCGGCGCTGGACGGCGGCAAATTATTATTTTTGATCATTGAAAAAATCCAAAAAAAACCCGTGCCGGTAAATTGGGAACAGGGGCTGACTATTTTGTGTTTTGTATTGCTAATAACCATGTCAATATTCATCACCGTCAAATTTGATATCCCACGGGTGGTGGAATTGTGGCGCGCGGGCTTGTAAATTGTAAATTGTAAATTGTATATTGTATATTGTAATTTGTAATTTTCAAAGCTATGTTGCAATCCAAACTTTTCTACAAAACAACTAAAAATAAAACTGCGGGGACTGAATCGGTTTCCCATGACCTTTTGGTGCGCGCCGGATATGTAGACCAGCTCATGGCGGGGGTGTACAGTTTCTTACCCCTGGGTTTTATGGTGCTAAAAAACATTGAAGCAATTATTAGAAAAAATATGGAAGAGATTGGCGGGCAAGAAATGTTAATGCCAGTATTGCACCCAAAAGAAATTTGGCAAAAAACCGGCCGATGGGACGCTTTGAATGATATTTTATTTAAAATCAAAGGTAATGCTGATAAGGAGTATGTGTTGGCTTCTACACATGAAGAATCTATGGTTCCATCCGCAAAAAAGATTATTTTTTCTTATCGCGATTTGCCTTTTTATCCATTTCATATCCAGCTAAAGTTTAGAGATGAATTACGGGTGAAATCAGGAATTTTGCGAACCAAAGAATTTATCATGAAGGATTTATATTCTTTTCATGTGAATCAAGCCGATTTGGATAAGTATTATGAAGTTGCTGCAAAAGCTTATGAAAAAATATTCAAAGAAGCAGGGGTTGGAAAAATAACATACAGAACATTGGCAAGTGGTGGTAGTTTTTCCAAGTATTCAGACGAATTCCAAATGGTAACGGATATTGGCGAAGACTTAATTTATATTTGTAAAAAATGCGGTATTGCCATTAATAAAGAAATCAAGGCGGAAAATCCCGTTTGTCCAAAATGCCAGGGTGGCGAATTTGAAGAAAAGAAAGCGGTTGAAGTGGGAAATATTTTTAAACTTGGAACAAAATTCTCAACACCGTTTGACTTGAAGTTCACCGATAAAGATGGCCATGACAAACCTGTTTTGATGGGGTGTTATGGTATTGGCCTTGGCAGGTTGATGGGAGCCATTGTGGAAGCCAGTCATGACGACAAGGGAATTATTTGGCCTGCGGCTGTGGCGCCGTTTGCAGTTCATTTGATTCATTTGGGAGCTGACAAAAAAACCAAAACATCAGCTCAAAAACTTTACAAGAGTTTACAGGAAAATAATATTAAAGTATTATGGGACGATAGGGAAAACAAGACCGCGGGGGAAAAATTCGGCGAAAGCGATTTACTGGGAATTCCTTATAGGATTGTCATTTCAGAAAGAACTCTGGCCACAAATTCTGTGGAGATAAAAGAGCGCGGGAAGGAAAAGGCAAAATTGGTAAAGCTTAAAGATACCATAAAAAATGTTCGGCAACATCAGTAAATTATTTTCATTTTTGTCTTTAGACATGGCCATTGACTTAGGTACGGCCAACTCTTTGGTGTACGTTAAAGACCGGGGCATTATTATCAACGAACCTTCGGTTGTTGCGGTAAATAATAAAACCGGGCAGATTTTGGCTATCGGGGAAGAAGCCAAAAAAATGGTGGGCAGAACCCCTTCTTATATAACCGCCACCCGGCCTTTGGTAAATGGGGTGATTTCAGATTTTGAAGTAACCGAGCAAATGCTTAAATATTTTATTGAAAAGGCGGTGGCTGGTTCTAAAAAATGGTGGGGGTTTGGCTATTCGCCAAGGGTTATTATTGGCATTCCCTGCGGCGTAACCGAAGTGGAAAGAAAGGCCGTAAGAGACGCGGCCAAAAACGCTGGTGCCAGGACGGTTTTTTTGATTGAGGAGCCTTTGGCTTCTGCCATTGGCGCGAAGTTGCCCATCCAAGAACCGGGTGGAAATTTTATTGTTGATATTGGCGGGGGAACTACCGAAGTGGCTGTGATTTCTTTAGGGGGGATTGTGGCATTTCGGAGCTTGCGTGTTGCCGGTGATAAATTAAATGATGATATTATTCAGTTTGCCCAAAAAGAATATAAGCTGTTGATTGGTGAGCGTACGGCGGAATTCATTAAAATAAACATTGGCAGTGCCATGGCCATGAAAGAAAAAAAGGAAATGCCCATGCGCGGGCGGAATTTAGTGACGGGGCTTCCCGAAGAAGTGGTGATTTTTAACGATGACATTCAGCGGGCCTTGGAACGTTCAGTCAAACAAATTGTAGCAGCCATTAAAACGACCATTGAAGAAACCCCACCGGAACTTTTGAGCGATGTGATGACCAACGGTATTTTTTTGGCTGGCGGCGGAAGTTTACTGCGCGGCCTTGATGCATTGATTGCTCGGGAGACAAAGATGCCATGCAGGATCATTGATGATCCGTTGACTTCTGTGGTACGTGGCTGTGGCATTGCCTTGGAAAATATTGAAACTTTAGAAACGTTGGTGCAAAAGGATGAAGAATGGGGGGCACCGGTGTAGGTGATTGGTTTTGCTGCGCTCGCCAGCTTTCTTTCGTTCAGCTCGCCATCGATTTTCATGATAAGGGATTATATATCATGAAAATCGTGCCTATTGCTCGGCGCGACAACGCGCGCCTGCGCAAATGCTTCACTCAAGAAACTGGCTCGCTTCACAAAACCAATTTCTGTCTTAATTTTTTTGTAAAAAAATAGCCCACGATTGCATCAATGCTTTCGTGGGCTTTTGATTGAGCACTTGTTTTGGATATCTCCCCTCCTTATTCATCTTTACTTAAGGTGGGAAGAACCATTATCTCAAGGTCAACTAGGTTCTTTATTTCACGATCTTCGGTGATCTGAATTTGGGAGTTGTTTCCGAATTTCTCAAGTTTCCCTGTGGGCATTGTGTCGCTGTGCCACTCTTTGCGCTGGAAACTTGGAAGTGCTCCCAGATCCTTGGCGAATTCTTCAGCTTGCGTCGCGCTGAATCCAATGATTCTGAACGCTTGCTCAGGATTTTGAGCCTCCATGGATCCAAGAGGGTAAACATTTCCAAAGTAGACGACGGCAAGGTTGTAACGCATTGGCATACTCCCAGAAGCAGGGGTTATTGGTAGGAAAGGACGCCTCATAGATAGTATTTCACTATTTTATTAATTTGTCAACCCTTTTATTACCCCTATTGTTTTGATACAATTTAGCCATGATAAGTAAAGAAGAGGTGCAACATATTGCAAAATTAGCGAGATTGGAATTGACTGAACAGGAAACCGAAAAAATGCAGAAAGACATGTCTGCGATTTTGGATTATTTTGATGTACTGAAAAAAGCACCCAAAATAAAATCTAGTCCCGTGGTTCGGACTACAGGACTAAAAGAAAACGCGACCAGGAAAGATTTGGTGGTGGAAAGGCCGGCCAGTTTGGCCAACAATTTGGTTGGCGCCGCACCGGACAGAAAAGATGATTATATTAAGGTGAAATCAATTTTGTAATTTTAAATTTTTAATTTTGTAAATAATTCGTCAATTTTTAAACATTTAAGCATTATTTTAAAATTAGAAATTAAAAATTAGAAATTCTCAGATGAATCTGTTAGACCTGACAATCATAGAACTACATGAGGGTTTTAAAAAAAAGCAATTTACTTCAACCGAGGTAACCAAGGCTTATTTGGAGCAAATTAAAAAAACCGATGGCCAAATTGGCGCCTATTTAACCGTGACCGAAGAATTGGCTCTGGCGCAGGCCGAAGCGGCTGATAAAATCATTGCCACTAAGAAAGAGTTTCCCATGCTTTGTGGTATTCCATTTTCTGTAAAAGATTTGATTATGGTGGAGGGTCAAATATGTACTGCTGGTTCTAAGATATTGGAAAAGTATGTGGCGCCCTATGACGCTACGGTTATTAAAAAGTTGAATGCGCAAGGGGCGGTAGTTTTAGGAAAAGTAAACTTAGATGAGTTTGCTATGGGTAGTTCTACGGAAAATTCCGCCTATAAAGTTACTAAAAATCCGCACGATATAACCAGAGTTGCTGGTGGAACTTCAGGAGGCTCTGCGGCGTCGGTTGCGGCTAAACAGGCCGTGTTCTCACTAGGAACTGATACAGGGGGCTCTATAAGACAGCCAGCTTCGTTTTGTGGGGTGGTGGGTCTAAGAACTACTTATGGCAGTGTTTCGCGCTATGGAGTGGTTGCTGATGCTTCTTCGCTTGATCAAGTGGGGCCCATTGCAAAAACCGTTGAAGACGCAAAAATTATTTTTGAAGCCATTTCTGGGAAAGATGCCATGGACGCCACATCGGTTGATTATAAATTTAAAGATATTAATGTTGAATTAAAGGGGTTGAAAATTGGGGTGCCAAAAGAGTATTTCGCCAAGGGTATTGATCCCAAAGTGGAAAAAATAATCCGCGAAGCAATTAAAAAAGCTCAAGACGCCGGCGCTAAAATTTTCCAAATAAGTTTGCCAAGTTCTAAATATGCGTTGGCGGCTTATTATATTATCCAAACTTCGGAAGCCTCAGCTAATTTGGCGCGCTATGATGGCATAAAATATGGACTATCAAGTCCGGCCGAAAAATTATTGGATGTATATATAAAAAGCCGGGGAGCGGGCTTTGGGGCGGAAGTAAAACGCAGGATTATGACGGGAACTTACAGCTTGTCCAGCGGATATTACGACGCCTATTATAAAAAGGCCCAAGAAGTGCGCCAATTGATTACCCAAGATTTTGAAAACGCATTTAAAAAAGTAGACGTGATTTTCGCACCAGTTTCACCCTTCCCCGCATTTAAAATAGGCGAAAACACCGACAATCCTTTGGCCATGTATTTGGCGGATATTTATACCGTTTCAGTTAATTTGGCGTATTTGCCAGGCCTTTCGTTGCCCACGGGGAAGGTGGGCAAGTTGCCAGTCGGTTTGCAGATTATTGGCAACCACTTTGAAGAAAACAAAATTCTTTCTGTGGCTTCACAGATGGAAAGTATGTTAAGATAAAAACATGACTACCTGGGAACAAATTTACGAAGTATTCGGAGTAGCGGATTTTATTTATTTTATCACTTCTCCGGCCATTCAAGACCAGCTTTTTGGCGTGAAATTGGTTTTCATTTTTTTTGCGGTATTCTTTTTTTGCGCCGTGATTTATTTTTATTTAAACAGCAGTTATCTGCATTACCAATTTTTACAAGACACAACCGAATTTTTATCTTGGGAAGCCTATGGGCTGGTGGAAATCAACCGGCGTTTTAAAAAAATAACCAAACGACTGGCGCAAGGAACCGAAAACGATTATAAATTGGCCATTATTGAGGCCGATGAATTTTTGTACCAGACCATGGAAAATAACGGCTATGAAGGTAAAACCTTTGAAGAATTGGCCAACGCGGCCGGGAAAAAGCTTCTGCCGGAATTTGAAGATATTTTAGATGCCCATGCGGTGCGCAATGCCATTGTCTATGATTCCGGGTATATATTAGATATTCCAAAAGCCAAAAAAATCATGGCCGATTACGAAAACGCCATAAAGAATATTTCTATATCGTAACCTGGGCCTGGTAAAAAATTGAATTACTGGAATAGCCCCGTTCCCACAGTGCCAAGCACCATGGTCAAAGATACGATGACTATCACGACAACCCAGATTATTCGTACTATTTGCTTTTTCTTCATGGTATTAAGATAATATTATTGAATCTGGAAGGGGGTCGGGGAAACACTCGGTTTCCCCGTGTAGGAAATTATTCAAAACCGAGGGTTTTGAAAGAGCGAGCCGGTAGCCCCGCAAAGCGGAGGCGCCCGCCGTAAGGCGGGAAGAGGCGAGCGACTAACTCTCTATTACCTGTATTATGCCAGATTTTGATAAAAAAAGAAATAAAAATCTGTATCGGCATTTTTTGATTAAGTTGGGCGCGGTGATCATTGCCGTATTGGTTTTACTGGTTGTTGTGGCAGACGTGAAGGTGTACCAGCGCAGGCGGGAATTGAGTATGCAGGTGGAAAGCTTGCAAAAAAAAATAGAAGAATTAAAAAATAAAAATGGCGGCTTGAAAGAAGGGCTGGCAAAAGCTGATGACGACGCTTACATAGAAAAAATAGCGCGGGAAGAACTGGATTTGCAAAAGCCCGGGGAAAAAGTGATTTCGTTTGTGGTGGGGGATCAGCTGGTGCAAGATGACGCCATGCAAAAAAACGGTTTTACAACATGGATGGCCAGCACGTGGAATTCGTTTGTGGATTTGTTTAAAAAATAAAGTTCATTTACAAGGGGTAAGCCATGCAAGAAGAAAAAACACTTACGGAAGCTACATTGTGTTATTTGGTGACTGATTCCCATATTTCCCTTGGCATCAAAAAGAAAAAAATCGGTAAGGGTAAATACAATGGTTACGGCGGTGGCTTTGAGAGAAACGAAGATGCCCAGCAGTGCGTGGTCCGTGAGTGTGACGAAGAAGTTGGGGTTCAAGTGTTTCCCAGCTCGCTCCAAAAAGTGGCTTTGGTATATTTCAACAATACCAAAAGCGATGGCAATACGTTTACCTGCAAGGTGCATGTGTACTTCGCTACCCGATGGCAGGGAACACCCAGGGAAACGGAAGAAATTGCTAACCCGCATTGGTTTCCTAGGGCAGGGTTGCCGTTTGCGCGCATGATGCCGGCGGACCGGTTCTGGCTGCCACCCGTCCTGGAAGGCAAGAAAGTGATAGCCCGGGCATGCTATGGGCCATTCCAAAGAGAGTTACTGAAACTGGTGGAAGTAGAAATGGTTGATGAACTTGCGTGAGGCTTCTCGTTACCGGGAAGCCTTTTTTATGTGTTGATTTTTGTATTTTTGAGTGATAAACTTGGCATAATAACGCCGCTTTAGTTAAGTGGTAGAACAACGCTTTCGTAAAGCGTAGACACAAGTTCGATTCTTGTAAGCGGCTCCAAAGATATGTTCAGCGCAAAAGAAAAAATCCAAAGATTATTGGATAAAGCGGGTGTCACCATTAACGGCCCCCATGATTTTGACATCCAGGTGCATAACGAAAAACTCTATGGGCGGGTGCTGCTGGGCGGGTCGCTGGCGCTGGGCGAATCTTACATAGACGGCTGGTGGGATGCCAAAAACCTTGACCAGTTCTTCCATAATATTTTATCGGCCGGGCTTTCCGAGGAATTCAAATTAACCTGGCCTACGTTACTTACGTTTTTAAAAACCTATCTTTTTAATCTGGAAACCCCTTCGCGCTCTTTTGAAGTGGGTCAAAAACACTATGACATTGGCAATGATGTGTATGAAGCCATGCTGGACAAGCGCTTGGTGTACACCTGCGGTTACTGGGCCCCTTCGACAGATTCGACAGGCTCACTGCAAGCAAGCTCAGGGCAGGCAGAGAGAAATTTAGATGAAGCCCAAGAAGCAAAACTGGATTTGGTGTGCCGGAAAATCGGCCTGAAAAAAAGTGACAGGGTTTTGGACATTGGCTGTGGTTGGGGGAGTTTTTTGAAATTCGCCTCAGAAACATATGGCGCCAAGGGCACCGGAGTGACCGTTTCAAAAAACCAAGTGGCACTGGCCAAAGAAGTTTGCCAGGGCCTGCCCATAGAAATTTTGCTGCAAGACTACCGTGATGTAAAAGGCAGCTTTGACCACATTGTTTCCCTTGGTATGTTTGAGCACGTTGGGGTGAAAAATTACCGCACCTACATGCAAAAAGCCCATGACTTGTTAAAAGATGGCGGGTTGTTTTTGTTGCACACCATTGGCGTAAGCCAACCCCTGGAATTTGTGGACCCGTGGGTTGAAAAATATATTTTTCCCAACAGTATTTTGCCCGCCCCGGTAGAGGTGTCAAAAGCTATGGAAGGGCTTTTTACCATTGAAGACTGGCACAATTTCGGCGCAGATTACGATAAAACTTTGATGGCTTGGTTTGAGAATTTTGATGCTGCCTGGCCGCAACTTAGCGCTAAATATTCTGACCCTTCAATTCCACTCAGGGCAAGCAAATTTTATCGCATGTGGAAATATTATCTGCTCAGTTTTGCCGGCTCTTTCCGCGCCCGCAATCTTCAGCTTTGGCAGATTGTGTTGAGTAAAAGGGGAGTGCCCGGCGGGTATAAATCGGTACGCTGAATTACTTTACAAAAGTTCAAAGTATGATAATATGCGTTTAGCACACTAAACCATCAAGTAACTCTTTTCTTGGGTGTAGCCATGACAAAAGGACAAGTATTCGAAAGAGTAAAAGCGAACTTGCTAGAAGCTCTTCAGTGTACATGTGAAGAGGACGAGATTGTTCCTAAGGCGACCCTGCAAGGAGACTTGGGCGCCGAGTCTATCGACTTTCTGGACATTATTTTTCGTCTGGAGCGTGAGTTTGGCTTCAAAATCCCTCGCAACGAATTGTTTCCCGAATCCATTTTACAGGGAGACCCGGATTTCGTAAGCCGGGGGAAAGTCACTGCAAAGGGATTAGGGGATCTTCGCCAGAGAATGCCTTTTGCCGACTTGTCCGAGTTTGAGAAAAACCCGGAACTGGCCAAGATTAGCAGTCTCTTTACGGTACAGATGATGGTGGACTACATTTGCCACAAGCTCGGCATTAAACAGTAGGATACTTGAATCACACACCCACCCAGAAAGGACACAATCATGAGATTTCTTATGTTGCTGGTGCCTCGTGATGCCATGGGGAATCCCAATGGCGAGCCGATAGGTGTCGCCACCATTGGTGGCTCATCATTCAGCCGTGTTTTGGAAAAGTGCGGCGCTACGCAAAACGGCGAAAAATTATTTTTCCGTGGGAGAATGGTTGATTTTCGGAAGGAGGATCCTGAAATTCGCCAACTGATTGATGGCTGGCAAGTGCCAAAGGCCAAGAGTGTTGACCACATTCTTCGGCTGATTGAAGCAATTGAAACAGATGACCCTGGTCCCGAAGGAATATGCATGCACCGGGACTTGCCGAGAAATCGGCTGACCCAGTACTTCCAGGGATTGGAGCAAGAACGGGGATAGTATTCCCCGATCAATCCTTGTCTTCCGCCAGTCTTACGATTGGCGGTTTTTATTTTATGAAAAATATGGTAAAATTCATTTATAAAATTAAATCCACCAACTTATGGCAGGACAGCAAGAACATATAGACAAGCTGGGTGAACAGGTCCAATATTTGGTGGACCGGCTTTGATGTTGATGTAAAAGAGAAAGAATTAAAGGCATTAGAACTGCAAACGCAGGCGGTAGATTTTTGGAATGATCACCAGGTAGCTGCCACGATAAGCCAGAAAATTGCAGAGTTAAAGGAGGAATTGGAGGTGGCCGAATCTTTGAAGAAAGAATTTGCGGATTTAAAAGAATTGAATGAACTGGGGCAGGTTGATGAAGCTGCGGTTGAAAAGTTACAGGTAAAAGTGGCCAGGGAAGAAAGCAAGGCATTTTTATCGGGGAAGTATGATAAAAATAACGCCATTTTAGAAATTTTCAGCGGAGCCGGCGGGGTGGACGCGCAAGATTGGGCCACCATGTTGCTTAGGATGTACCAGCGTTATTGTGTGATTAAAGGCTGGAAGGCGGAAATTCTGCACCAAAGTTTTGGTGAAGGTGGCGGGCCGGACGGGCGCATTGGCACCAAAAATGTGACGCTGGCAATTCAAGGCAAGTTTGCCTATGGCATGCTAAAAAAAGAAGCGGGAGTACACCGCCTGGTGCGCCAATCACCGTTTTCTTCCCAGAAACTGCGCCATACTTCGTTTGCCTTGGTGGAAGTGATGCCGGAAATTGCTCAAAGTGCGGAACTTGAAATAAAACCGGAAGACTTGCGGGTGGACACGTTTCGGGCTTCAGGGCCTGGCGGGCAGTATGTCAATAAAACCGAATCGGCCATTCGCTTGACCCATATTCCCACGGGCATTGCCGTGGCTTCCCAGAGCGAACGTTCCCAGGGCCGTAACCGCGAAAACGCCATGAAAATTTTATATGCCAAACTGCACGCGGCCCAGCAGCAAGAACATAAAAAAGAACTAAAAGAAATTAAGGCCGCCCAGAATACTGGGCGAGCCTCGCCAGCGGGCGGGGAGAATAGTGCTTCATGGGGAAACCAGATCCGCAGCTACGTGTTACATCCGTACAAAATGGTAAAAGATTTGCGCACCCAGTATGAAACCAGCCAAGCCGAAGATGTGCTGGAAGGAAACTTAGAAGAATTCATCCAAGCAGAAGTAAAATACCATGATTAGATTTGAAAAGGTTACCAAAATTTACTTGCCCGAATCCGCCGTTTTGCAAGATGTTTCTTTTGAAGTAAAAAAGGGCGAGTTTGTTTCCATTGTGGGAAAATCGGGGGCGGGCAAATCCACCTTGATTAAAATGATTTTGGGGTTGGAAGAGCCCACCTACGGCGATGTCTTTTTTAACGGGGAAAACATTCATAAAGTCAGCCACAATGAATTGCAGAATATCCGGCGTAAAATCGGCGCGGTTTATCAGGATTACAAGTTGCTGCCCGCCAAAACCGTGTATGAGAACGTAGCCTATATCATGGAAATTGAAGGCAGGGTAAACGAAGATATTGCTTTGCAGGTTCCCAGGGTACTGGCGGCCATCGGGCTGAAAGAGAAAATGGATAACTTTCCCGAAGAACTTTCCGGCGGCGAACAGCAGCGCCTGGCCATTGCCCGGGCGTTAGCGGGGCAGCCGGAGGTGATTATTGCGGATGAGCCGACCGGGAATTTGGATCCGTATAATTCCCATGAAGTGCTGGCGCTGTTGGAAAAAATAAACCGGTCGGGGAAAACCGTTATCTTGGCCACGCACGATAGGGAAATTGTCAACAAATTAGCGCGAAGGGTGATTACCATAGAAGACGGGAGGGTGGTGAGGGACGAAGAAAAAGGAAGATTCATTATTTAGGGTCTAGGGGATAGGGTCTAGGGTCTAGTAAAAACGTAACACGGCGTTACGGCTAAACCCTAACCCCTAGACCCTAAGCCCTCAAAAAAATGGCACATTTTTCAAGGGTATTGGGTTTCGCTTTTGCGCATTTTTACCGTAACAAAGGCACTTCCGTGGCCGCGATTTTTATTTTAACCATCACCACCCTGCTTATCACCGGGCTGTTTTTTGTGCGCGGCGCCAGTAATTACGTTATCGCTCAGGTGCAAAACAAAATTGACATTACCGCCTATTTTAAAGCGGACGCGGCCGAAGATGATATTTTGCAGGTGCGCCAGGAATTGCTGCAAGATGGCGAAGTTGTCAGGGCGGTTGAATATGTTTCCCAAGACCAGGCTTTGGCCGATTTTAACGCAAAGCACCAAGATGATCCCACCTTTGAACGCGCACTTCAGGAAGTGGGGCAGAATCCCTTTTTGCCTTCACTGAATATTATTACCAATGGGGCGGCGGCTGAATATGAGAATGTTGCCAATGTGCTGACCCAGGATAAATATGCCGTGCTAATAGAAGAGGTTGATTTTTCTGAAAAAAGGGATACTATTGAAAAGGTCTTTGCCATCACGGGTAGCATCACGCGGTTTGGGCTGGTGGCCGGGGTATTGCTTTTGCTGATTGCCATTTTAGTGGTTTTTAACACCATCAAACTGATTGTGGAAACTTCCGGGCAGGAAATCAGCACCATGCGTATTGTGGGGGCTTCAAACTGGTTTATTCGCGCGCCATTTGTTATTCAAGGGGTTATTTTTGGGGCCATTTCGTTTGCCATTTGTTTTGTGGCAACCGCTTTGATAGCTTATCTTTTAGCTTCGGGGATTTCTGTTATCATGCCTGGATTTAATTTGTTCACATTTTTCCTTTCTAATATTTTGATTATCATGGTCATTCAACTGGCCGCCGGCGCGGGCCTGGCAAGTTTGTTAAGTTTTATGGTGGTGAGGAAGTATTTAAAAGTATAAACCCTAAATACTAAATCCTAAACTCTAAATAAATTCAAAATCACAAAATTTAAAATCTAAAACACGTTTAGGATTTAGAGTTTAGTGTTTATGGTTTAACATTGCGGGATCGTCTAATGGTAGGACAACAGATTCTGGATCTGTTTATCTAGGTTCGAATCCTAGTCCCGCAGCAGTCTTATGCTAAGTCAGGTGACTAGGACGCATAGAGAACTTTTCCTTTGATGGCATACCGGTTGAGTTACCGCATTCAGAACAAAAATTCGCCCCAAAGGCGCTTTTTTGTTGCGTGATAAAAATTAAACATTGACATTCTCTAAAAATCAGTTAGTATTTCTGGTATGCCATACATAATGTGTGTAGGCAGTCCTTTGACCTATCCCAACTCTTTTACAGGAGAATTAGTTTATGGCAACCGACACGCCACGCCGTCCTCTCTGGAATAACCAGTACGCCTGGTTGTCTTCCAAGAAAGACGGTACTCTCAGGGTCGTTTTCGGCCCTGACGCCCTGGAAACAACTGATGATGATCAGTGGCTCGCCAAAGATCTGCAAGACTCCACCAAGGTGAGGGTCGTCACGGGTCCCATCGAAGCCATTAGCGACTTCATCACGTTGCTTCCCGGCAAGTTCGCCATCCTGACCAATCCCGCCGTGCCCATTGATAATCATCCCAATGGCGCGTGGGGCAAGGGCAGGAGAGAACTCGCCAATCTCAGTTTCGGTACCAAGCGTGTCATTGCCTCCGGGCATTTCCCGCTCTGGCCAGGCCAGGCTGTCACAGTCAAGGATGTCTATCGGCTTTCGCCGAGTGAATACTTGATCGTGCAGGTGGTTTCCGACAAGGTGGATGAAACCTCTCCGTACTACGACGTGACCGTCAAATGCGCCGCTGATATCGCAGCGGTTGTCGATGACAAAGGCGAAGTGGCCAAAGGTGCGACGGGTCAGTCCGACTCTTCGTCACCTCCCACAACTCCGTCACCCGTGGATGCGAAGAAGTTCTCGGAAGTCTTCCAGGTCGGTCAGCGTATCCGAATTTCCGGTACGCCAACCTACATCCCGCCTACCGGCGTGGAAGTGGTACCTGATCCGGCTGGCAGGGAAACCCGTCAGGCATTGGTACTTGGCCCCACCGAGTTCTGTAGTCTGATTGATCGCGACGGTCAACCGCAGCGTAAGTCCGGACCTGGTCGCGTGTTTCCCGGTCCCTACGACCTGGTGCAAACTCTCGGTTCGCGCAACAACGGCGTTTACGATGCCTATCACTTGCGTGATGACCGGGGTTTACTCATCCGTGTCGTGGCTGACAACATCCCAAAGGACGAACTGCAAAAACAGCTTCCGTTCGGCGTGGTGTTGGAGCAGGAAAACTATCGCAAGGGCGATGAAGTCTTCATCAAAGGAATCTCGGCGTATCTGATTCCGGGGAATGCCATTGAGGTCATTAACCCAGAATCACGGCTTCCGCAAGTAGGCAACGATCACGGCAACGTGTTCGTCAAAGCCATTGGTGTGGATCAAAAGTCCGGCATCTATGTGGCCGATGTCAAAACCGGCAACGTGGATCTGCTTCGCGGCGAAAAGAGCGAAGTGCTCGACCCTCGTCACAAGAAGCAAATGATGCGTCGCGTTCCGGCGCACCTCTGGAACCTCATTATCGGCTGGGGAGAGCCCCACAAGAAAGTCGATGAAGGTGAGGAAAGTAAAGAAGGTGAATCATCCGTGCCGGTGGAAACGCCTTGGGCGCTCTCCATCACGGTCCCTAACAACGAAGCGGTTCTGATTACGTCCCGCAGTGGGCGTCGCTGTGTCGTTGGCCCGTGCTCTGAGCTTCTCCTTTACGATGAGACGCTTCAAGTGCTTCGGCTCTCACGTGGCAAACCCAAATCCGATGACAAAGTCAAGGAAACCTGTTTCTTGCGGGTGGACGGAAATTCTGTCTCGGATCGCATCCTCCTGCAAACGAAAGACTACGTCACCATTGAGGTGGATGTTTCCTACGGTGTCCGGTTTATCGGCAAAAGTCCAGAAGAGCGCGCCAGTTGGTTCAACTACACCAACTACGTGCAATTCTTCTGTGATCACCTTCGGAGCGTTCTGAGGGCTGAAGCTCGCAAGCTGACGCTTTCGGAACTGGCTGAAGGAGTCGCAGAGTTCGTCCGCGACACGGTTCTGGGTGTCAAACCCCAGGACGGTCACCGACCTGGTACGCAGTTCAATGAGAACAGCATGCTGGTGTACGAAGTCGAAGTTCTCAACTGGGTCATCCCCGACAAGTCTGTCGCTGAGAAGATCAGTCAGACTAACCGGAATGTGGTGACCAGGCAATTCGAGGATGCGGATAAGCGCAACCAACTGCAATCCCAGCAGGTTCAGGCCGAGACCGATGCACAGATTAAGCAGCTCAAGCGCAAGATGCTTGAACTTGAAAAGGATCTGCAACTGGCTCAGGCCGAAGCGAATGACAAGGTTGCTGTCCGCACTCACGAGCTGGCTATCACTCTGCAAGAACGCCAGCACCAAGACCAGATGGCCTTGGAAAAAAAGAGGGCCGATTTGGCCGACGAATTGTCAAAACGCACACTGCTTCGGGAGGAGGCAGTGGCGAATCAGAAGAATGATCTTCTGGCAAACGAGCACGCAGTCGCCGAAGCTCATGCTAAGGCGGAAGCGGAGCTCAATCTCCAAAACGTGAAAGCGTTGGCCGAAGCCGACGCCGAACGTTTCAAGGCGGTTCAGCCGGGTCTGATCGAAGCGATCACCGGTGCTAGCAATGCCAATCTGGCAGGTAAATTGGCAGAGCATCTGCCCGAAGCAGGTGGTGGGTGGCATGCTCAACACGTTGTTGGGCGCTGGCGGAATGGGCGCTCTGCGTCATTTCGTGAAAGGCTCACCGATGGAAAAAGCGCTTGACGCGTTTGAATCCAACGGCAAACAGGTGGCCGTAACCGATACGGCTGCAAAGTAACAACTTCCAAAAGGAAGATAGTCCCGGACTGACTTGTTCAGTTCGGGATTTTTTATTTCTCAAATTTGATATAATCAACCTAGACTGAGTTAGTCAGCAAGTCTTGATGAATTAACCCAAAATTATTTTGAGTTTGATGATAATCATCAACTATAAATAATCTGATCATGTTTTTTGTTTATATTTTGGAATGTGCTGATAAATCCCTTTACGCTGGTTGCACTAATAATTTAGAAAAAAGATTGCGCCAGCATAACCAATCAAAACGAGGTGCGCATTACACCAAAATCAGAAGGCCTGTGGTGCTTAAATATTCCCAAGTCTTTAAAACCCTTGGGGCCGCCAGGAAGCGCGAAGCGGAAATTAAGCGCCTAGCGCGCAAGGAAAAACTGGGTTTGATAGGGGGAAAGAAGATTCCCTTAAATCGCTAAATTTGACATTACTTTAAGTGTGTGATAGAGTATTTTCAGTCCTGGCAGTGGCTTTCGCCCTGTCTTGAATCAAAAATATCCCGTTTTACGGGATCAACTTTACAAAAGGAGTCTTCTAATGAACTTGCCCGTAAAGGTGGTCTGTAAAGCGTACTGGCCGAGTGTGAAAAAATTCCGCTGGCTGGCTTTCGCCATGGTGGGACTGATGGTGTTGACGGTGCTTAACAAGGCCGCTTCACCATTTCTGTTTCGCAGCCTAATCAATGCGCTGACTGCTAACTCTATGGAATCAGTCGTGTGGGTGCTGTGCGGCTTTGTCGCATTGCATATCTCTACGCAGATCATCTGGTATTTATATGATCTGGCCATCGCATTCTTTGAACTGAAGGCTATGCGCGACCTACAGCAAAGATGTTTTGCGGTAGTCCAGGCGCAGTCCATGCGGTTTTTTGAGAACTCGTTTTCGGGTTCTCTGGTAACCGCGGCGCGCCGGTTTTGCAACAACTTTGAAGGAATTACCGATGCATTCGCGTACCAACTTGGCCGGGCTTTTTTCATGATGGTATTCACTTTGGCGGTATTTGCCTTTGAATACCCGGGGCTGGCCTTGGTGTTTGCTATTTGGATTATAGTGTTCTGTTCTGTCAGTATTGGCATTGCTATGTTGCGCTTAAAGCGTGACTTGCTGGCTGCGGAAAAGGATTCCAAGGTTGGCGGAGCATTCGCTGATTCTTTTACGAATGAAACAACGGTTAAGGCTTTCGCCATGGAGCTTGCTGAACAGCAACGCTTTAATGGCGTGGCAGAAGACTGTTATCAGCACCTTAAGAAAGCTTGGGTGTTTGGTATCGGCCTCATACGGGTACAGGGCGTAGCCTCGTGGTTGTTTGAAATTGCCTTAGTCAGTATGTTGGTCTGGGGCTGGCAAGCGGGCACGGTGACGATAGGAGATTTTATCTTCTTTCAAACCTATGGTCTCATTCTAATCGAGCAGATGTGGCAGATTGGCCAGGTTTCTCATAAGGTAATGAAAAGCGTGGCTGATGCCAAGGAAATGGCCCAACTGTTTGCTGAAGTTCCTGAAGTCAAGGACGCGCCTTTTGCCAGACCGTTGGTTGTGGAGGATGGGAAAATCGAGTTTCACGGCGTTAGCTTCAGTTACGTTGACCGTGAAACTCGTCAGCACCATGATGTGCACGACTTCTCGCTGCAGATTGGTAAAGGAGAAATTTTTGCAATCGTCGGTCACAGTGGGGCGGGCAAATCAACACTGGTAAATTTGCTGATGCGATATTTTGACGTTAATTCCGGATATATTCGGATTGATGGCCAAGATATTGCAAATGTGACACAGGTTTCCTTGAGACAGCAAATTGCCGTAGTGCCCCAGCAGCCAGAGCTTTTTCACCGCAGTCTTCGGGACAACATCGCTTCTGCGCGGCCCGATGCTTCGGAAGCCGAAATTATCGCTGCCGCTAAACGCGCCTATGCCTGGGAATTCATTGAAAAATTCCCCGAAGGAATCAAAACTTTGGTGGGTGAGCGGGGTATCAAGCTTTCGGGTGGAGAACGTCAACGTATCGCCCTTGCTCGGGCATTCCTGGCCGACGCGCCAATCCTCATTCTTGATGAGGCAACTAGCGCGCTAGACAGTAAAGCCGAGTATAAAATACAATCGGCCATCTCCGACTTGCTTGAAGGGCGGACGTGTATCGTCATTGCCCACCGATTATCAACGATTCTGCATGCGGACCGGATCATCGTTATGGAGAAAGGTTCTATCGTGGAAGAAGGTACGCACAGCGAACTGCTTGATCAAAATGGTGTCTACGCTGAACTCTGGGCACACCAGAGCGGTGGATACATCAACGAATAACCAAAGAAGGCCTTGTTGCAAAACATTGCCGGCCCGACAAACATGTCGGGCTTTTTCTTTGCCAAGGCTTCGTGTTGCGAGCCGGGCTTGACTTAGTTTTTTGTTAATGTAAAATTAATGGGGTATGTTACATTATCAAAATTTCAAAAGGGTGTTTTTGTTGGCGGGGTTTATTTTTTTTGTAACGGTTTTGTGTATTTCGTTTGGTATGGTGAAACCCGGAGTAAAAAATATCGTTCAGGTTCCCATTGCTCATATCAATTCCATTGCTTCGGCCTCTACCACTGCGGTGGCTCCGTTGGCTGTGGTGGATTCCATCAGCTTAATCCCGGTTATAAAAGCTTCAGCCGCCCCGGCAGTTCAAACACTGCCGCTTCCAGCCGGCGAGGCAAGCAAGCCGGTCCGGTTGATGATTCCCACCATTGGTGTTAATGCTTACGTTGAACATATCGGCCTTACGCCCGAAGGGGCGGTTGGGGTTCCTGATGGGCCGTATAATGTTTCTTGGTTTACCCAGGGTGCAGTTCCCGGAACATTGGGCAGTGCGGTTATTTCCGGGCATTACGGCCGATGGAAGCAATACCGCAGTTCTGTTTTTGATTTATTGCATACCGTAAAGCCGGGAGATGTTATTTATGTTAAAGACGGTAAGGGCGCCACCCGTTCTTTTGTGGTTAAAGAAACGCGCGTATATGGAAAAGATGAAACCGTTCCTGAAATTTTTAATAGGTCCGATAAGGCCTATCTTAATATTATTACCTGTCACGGAACATGGTTGGAAAGTGAGCATACCTATGACAAAAGGTTTGTTGTTTTCGCCGAACTTCAATAACAATGAACTATAAATTTTTTCTCATATTTTTTCTCGTATTTTGCTTTTTAGGGTGGCCGATTGCGCCGGCTATTGCCTATGAGGGAGAGGTTGTTTTGACTACGGAAGAGCACATCAAAGAACTACAAGAACAAATCGCGCGGCTAAAAGCCTTAATTGCCGACATTGTACTTTACAAAGAAATTTCAGCCCAGTCATATCTGGTGGTGGATGTTGATAGCAACACGGTTATTTCCCAAAAAAACATCACTCAAAGCCATTCTATCGCTTCCATTACCAAATTAATGAACGCCTTGGTGGCCGTTGAAAATACCAGCGGCAATGAAAGCATTATATTGCAAGAAGAAATGCTCAAACCCCAGGGTTACAGCCCGTCGCTTTTTTTGAAGTTAACGGTTACGGTGAAAAATTTGTTGAAGGCCAGCCTGATCCAGTCAACCAATGACGCCGCTCAAGCCTTAACTTATGTGGTGGGAAACGATAAATTTATCCGTCTTATGAATGGCAGGGCGCGCCAGCTTGGCATGGACGACACCTATTTTTATGATGCTCACGGGCTTGATCCCTCCAACCGATCCACCGTTGTTGATATCACTAAATTGTTAACCTATCTTTATAACAACCACCCGGACATTTTAGAAATTACCAAAGAAAATGACTTTCAGCTGCCAGATCCCACCGGCAAGTTGCTTACTTTCAAAAACCTCAATGCCTTTTCCCGCGTTGCAGAATTTATTGGCGGGAAAACCGGCTACCTGCCCCAGGCTCGGCAGTCATTTGCGGGTTTATTTGACTTAAACGGAAAAACCGTGGCCATTGTATTGCTTTATTCAAACAACCGCCAAACTGACACGCAAAAACTTATTGACTGGGTAAAAAATAACGAATAAATGCAAATTGACACAAGGATTTGATTTTGCTAGAATGCTATTATCAAAGGAAGGAACGAGGGAACGGGTCAACCGTTTTCAGAAAGCTATCAGGATTGATGGTTTTCTGAAGGCGGTTGGCAGGCACCCACCATAGTGATGAAAGTCCTGCGGGCTTTCAAGTTGTCTGGCTAGGTCCAACGAAGGAATTCGAGCGCACACGGGTCTCTTTGAGGGCAAAAAAGAAAGCAAGAGGCTTTTGAAGGGAATCTCCCTTATAAGACGCTCCGCGATTTTATCGCATACCCTTCACCATGCCAGGCATCTTTCCTGTTTCAACCGCCTATTGCTCTTTTCATGTTTCGATGTCTCCCGAAAGGGTGCGGCATCGACTCCGGGCGGTGCGGAATGTCACATTTCGCATCGCCTTTTTCTTTGCAAATTTTTAGTTTAGATTTTTGACTTATTTCCGTTTTTTTGTTAAAATTTTAGGTAATTGGGTCCATAGTTCAGTGGTAGAATGTCCCGATAAATTTAGCTTTTGCTAAATTGATACGGGATCCCGTATCAAAATTTTGGTGGGTCCATAGTTCAGTGGCAGAACGCTGTCCTGATAAGACAGAGGTCGAAGGTCCGATTCCTTCTGGACCCACCAAAATTTTTATCGGGACCGTCCTGATAATGTGGAGGTAAGGAGTGTAAGAAAGAATTAAAAACATTTTAGCGGTAGCGGATTCAGGCAAGATTCAAGGCGCGAGGAACAAATTGAATGCCGGAGGTATTGTTTGTTCCGAAGCAACGATGAAGCTTGCCTGAATCCGCCCGCCCGGAGGGAAGCCAAAAAATAAATAATTTCTGCGTTATACCTCCTCGGTGTAGCGCATGGGCTATGCCTCGTCGGCAAGCCTTGAAATTATTTCATTTTTTGAGCTTCTAAAAGTGCTTTTAATTCTTTCTTACACTCCCAGGTCCGATTCCTTCTGGACCCACCAAAAAAATTATGAATAAAATAATAATAATAATAATACTATCATTGATTGGTTTGGCGCTTATTGTTGGGGCCGGTTTTTATTTTTACGCCAGCGTGTTTCCAAAATCCCAGGTGGAAAATGTAAATGGGGGGCTTAACACCCAAATGCCCCAAGAAAACGATTCTGACGCCCCGACCGTCGAGGTAGAGGCAGAGGTTAGGACTGAGCCTGCCAGCGGCGGCGGGTTAACGATTTGCGCGGATCAATGCGGGGATGGCATTTGCCAGGACAGGGACGCGTATTGTAATAGTTTGAATTGTATTTGCATAGAAAACTCCAAAGAATGCCCACAAGATTGTAAATAATGGTTTAAAGTTTGCCGCCTTTTGCAACCATTGCAAAAGGCGGCGTTTTGTTATACAATGAGCCTAGGGCGCCAGTTCATATTATAACTTATGGTAGCGAGTAAATTCGGGCAAGATTCAAGGCGCAACGAGGAAACGTATCCTCTGCGATACGTTGACGAAGTTGCAACGATGAAGCTTGCCCGAATTCACTCGCCCAAAGGGAAACCAAAAAATGGCTGATTTCTTCGTTTTTCCTCGTCGGCGATACACTGCGGTATCGCCTCCTCGGAAGAAACCTTGAAATCATCTCATTTTTTGGCTTCTACCATAAGTCCTAATATGAACTGGCACCCTAGAGCGCGAAAGTTAAATTTTGGCGCTTATCCTAATCTCAATCCCATGGCCAAAGTGAAAGTCTTGGTGCAAGGGTACACGAATGCGGATTCAAAAGAAGTAATAGGACATGAAAAAACTTGTCCTACTATTACATTAGTGGTGGACAAGGGTATTGTCATGGTGGTGGATCCGGGGGCCTTGGATAATCAAAAAATCCTGGTTGACGCCCTGGCGCGCGAAGGCTATTTGGTTGACGATGTGAATATAGTTTGCATTACCCATTCCCACGCGCACCATTACATGAATGTGGGGATGTTTCAAAAAGCCAAAGTGTTGGAGTATTTTGGCCTTTGGACCGGAGGAATGGTTCAAGACTGGCAGGAAAATTTCAGTGATGATATCCAGATTTTAAAAACCCCGGGGCATGATTATAGCGGGATTTCGCTTTTTGTAAAAACCCATGAAGGGGTGGTGGCCATTTGTGGAGATGTGTTTTGGAATGAAGACGGCCCCGAGTTTGATATGTATGCCTCTGACCAGAAGGTATTAAAGCACAGCCGCCAGCTGGTCACACAGATGTCTCATTGGATTATTCCCGGACACGGGGGCATGTATAAAACGAAGCAGTTGTCTTCAATCCCACCAAGCGGGGCGGCCAAATCGGAAGCGTCAGTAGCGGGAAGCTGCAAAAAGTGCCACCGGCTGTTTAAAAAAATAACCGATAAATGCATTTGCCAGGATTGGTTATGTTATCACTGCTGCGAATGCGAAGCCGACTGCAAGGTGTGCAATTGCAAGGTAAGAAGGTAGTTTATTGGGGTCTAGCGTCTAGGGTATAGGGTATAGTAAAACGGCGTACGTCGTGACTAGCCCCTAGCCCCTATCCCCTAAACCCTCAAGAATGAAGATCATTATCAAAGCCAAGCCGGGTTCAAGAGAAGACAAGATAGAAAAAGTAGATGAAGCTAATTACATTGTTTATGTGACGGCTCCGCCCATTGACGGCAAGGCCAACGCGGCTATTATTAAGTTACTGGCGGCGCATTTTGACGTGAGCCAATCGTTGATAGAAATCATTTCCGGCCACATGGCGCGGGTGAAAGTAGTAGAAATAAATAACTAAGGGAGGAAGGGTGTAGTAAAATCAGGGTTAACAGCCTTGATTTTTTTTGCGCTCAGAGTACAATACTGGTAATGAAATCTAAAAAAGTGAAGAAAAGTAAGAAGGTTAGGAAAACGCCAAAGTTGCGAAAGAAAGTTTTGATTAAGAAAAAAATAACCAAGGTTAAGGAATTTTCTTCACAAGAGTTTTTTAAGGCGAAAATCCGGGTGATTGGTATTGGCGGTGGGGGCGGATCTATTGTTTCTGAAATCGGCCGGTCTTTGGGCAAAGCATCGTTTGTTATTGCTGATACGGATGTGCGGGCTTTTAAAAAGAGGGGCGGCATTAAACAATTTTTGTTCGGGCAGGAAATGACCCACGGCCTAGGAACTGGCTTGAATATTGACTTGGCAAAAGCGGCTGCCGAAAGTGAAAAAGAAAAAATCACCAAATTATTTGAAGGCCAAGACATTGTTATTTTTATCGCCTGCTTGGGCGGGGGGCTGGGATCGGGCGCCAGCCAGGTGTTTGCTAAAATTGCCAAAGATTTTGGCGGAATTTCTTTTGGTATTTTCACCCTGCCGTTTAAGTTTGAAGGAAAAAACAAATTAGCCATCGCCCAAAAGGCGCTGCGCGAATTGCGGGCATCTTTGAATGTGTCCATCACCATTCCCAATGAGCGGATTTTTAAGGTTATTGAAGCCAATACCGCCATCACCGATGCCTTTTCCATGGTCAATAAAAGTTTGATAGAAAGCCTGGAAAGCCTCATAGATTTGATTTACAGCCCAGGTGTTATTAATATTGATTTTGCGGATTTGAAGGCCATTTTGCAAGGCACGGGAAACCTGGCATTTTTAAATACGGTTGAGGCTTCGGGTAAAGACCGGGCCGAAAAAATCGTGGAGGCGGTGCTCAGCAATCCCCTGTACCAAAACAATAATTTCACTGTCCAAAAAGTGTTGTTTAACATTGCCAGTTCCGGGAATGTAAGCATGTTTGAGGTGGATAAAATAAGCCGGGCCATCGGGGCGCATCACGAAGGTGCCAAAACCATTTTCGGCATTTCCAAAGAAGCAAGCTTGAAGCAGAAGATAAAGACAACGTTGCTGATGACGGGGCCAAGCGCCGGAGCGCCGGCGCCGCAGAAACCCGCGGAAATTAACGCAAAACCACGCAGGAAACAAACTAAGAAAAAAACAAAAAAAGTAGCGGCTAAGGTTGTCAAGAAAGCGCTCAAAAAGTTAAAGAAGAAAAAAATCATACCCAAAAAACAAGAAAAGACGCGGGCAGTTGAAGGACAGATGGTGCCGGTATTTGCCCCCTCACTGGTGCCGGAAAGCGCCGCCAAGCTGGTGGCCATTGAAGAATTAGAAAAAAAGGCCATTCGCCGCAACGCCTTGGAAATTAAGGAAGCCGAGGCTCTGGAAGAACAAAAAAAATCCCAGCAGGAAAAAGAGTGGGAAATACCGGCCTTTTTACGCAAAATCAAAATTAATAAAGTTAAGTAATGGATACTCAAGAAATCAAAAAAGTCATCATTCCTATCGCGGGCCTGGGGACCCGGTTTTTACCCCTGTCTTTGGCTATTTCCAAAGAGTTTTTCCCGTTGGTGGACAGGCCTATTATCCAGTACGTTATTGAAGAGGCTAAAAAATCCGGCATCACGGAAATCATTTTTGTGGTCAGCCCCAAGCAAAAAATGATTCTAAATTACTTGAAAAAAGACCCGGAATTGGAAAAATTATTGGTAAAACGGAAAAAAGACCAGCAATTAAAAGAATTGAAAGAATTTGAAGCGGTCCTTGATGGTATTTCCTTTTCTTTTGTTAGCCAGAAAACTCCGCTGGGCGATGGGCACTCCATTTTGCAGGCCGTAAAATTGGCCGCCGGCCAGCCGGTTGCCGTTTCCTTTGGCGATGACGTGGTTGATGCCGCTGAACCGGCACTGCTTCAATTAATGAACATTTTTAAAACCACCAATGCGCCGGTGATTGCATTAAAATCACTGCCTAAAGACAGCATTCCGGCCTATGGCAATGTGGCGGTGGAAAAAATTGCCAGCAATTTGTATAAAATTAAAAAGATTACTGAAAAGCCGCGGCCAGACCAGATCCAGTCAAACTTGGTGGTGGTGGGCAAATATATTTTAACTCCGGAAGTATTTGAATATCTAAAAAAGACCCGGCCCTCCCAAAAAGGAGAAATCATTTTGGGCGAAGCATTTTCAAAAATGCTGGACGACGGCTTGCCCATTTATGGTTGTGAAATAAAAGGGGAGTGGTTGGAATGTGGCGACAAGCTAAAATGGTTAAAGTCATTTATTTACATGGCGTTGAAGGACGAGCGGTTTGGCAAAGAGTTGAAAGAATACTTGAAAAACATGAAATTTTAGGGTGGGGGGCTTGACAGGGTTTCATGGGGGTGCTATGATATGAACATAAGCACATTTTAGGGTTATTGCCTCGGAACACGTACTTGTATCTTATCAAAAGGCGTGATAGGGTCTGAGTACGTGTTTCGAGGACTGATTTGATTTGTTGGTATTTGTTGATTTGGTTTGTTGATATTTGGTAAGGATTGGTGGGCTCCAGACATCATCGCCGCGACCGCTTCTACGAGAACCGCCGCCGCACCGTCTCGCACCCGCCGATTCCATATGGGACATAGTGTTTTGCATCACATGAAGTATGCAACGCGCTCTTGCGCAAACTTGTCCCAAGGGGTAGATTGCTTAACCGCATCTGCCCCATTTTTATTGCACAAAAACTTTTCATTTTTTTGGTATTAGTGTAAAATGGATAAGATAGATAATATATGCAAAGCATATAATCAATCGTGCGGTCGGCATCCAAAACTGTTTGCATAAAAATTAAAATCCGTTTTAATTTTTATGCTTCCAGTCTCGCCTGCCTCCCTTACTCATGATTATGAAAACTGCGTTTTTTGAAGTGAAAGAGTGGGAAAAGGAATATTTACAAAATCATTTCAGCCCGGCTGAGGCGGTTTTTTTTGCCGAAAAACTTTCGGTTGAAAATGCGGCTTTGGCCAAAGATTGCCGGATTGTTTCCGTGTTTGTGGATTCCGCCGTTGATGCCCATGTGTTGGCGGCGCTGGCGGATCTGAAAATGGTGGCGGTGCGGGCCACCGGTTATGACAATGTTGACGTGGCTTATTGTAAAGAAAAGGGGATTACGGTTTGTAATGTGCCGTTTTACGGCGAAAACACGGTAGCGGAACACACCTTTGGTTTGATTTTGGCCCTTTCGCGCAAAATGTACCAATCGGTTGATAAGGTGAAAGAAGAGGGTTTTGCGGTTGCCATTGACGAATTCCGCGGGTTTGACCTGAAAGGAAAAGTCTTGGGCGTGGTGGGCATGGGCCACATTGGCCAGCACGTGGCGCGCATGGCGCAGGGTTTTGAAATGAAGGTGGTGGCCTTTGATGCCCATGAAGATAAAAAATTGGCCAAAAAATTGGGGTTTGTTTATGTGAGCCTGGAAGAATTATTAAAGTCTGCGGACATTATCACTTTGCATGTACCCTATAATGAACACACACGCCACTTAATCAATTCGCAAAATATCCACATTATTAAAAAGGGGGCGTATATCATCAACACCGCCCGCGGGGGCATTATTGAAACCGCGGCGTTGGTTGAGGCGTTGGCGGAAGGAATTATTGTCGGCGCGGGGCTGGATGTGTTGGAAGAAGAAGCGTTTATCAAAGAAGAAGCCCACTTACTTTCAAAAAATTATTCCCAAAAGAGCGATATGAAAACCATGCTCCAAAACCACATTTTAATGGACCGCAAAAATGTAATTATTACCCCGCACAATGCTTTTAATTCAACGGAAGCCCTGGAAAGGATACTTGAGACTACCGTGGAGAATGTTAAATCATTCATAGAAGGAAAATCTGTTAATGTGGTATGAGAATGTAAAATGCAAATATCAAAATGGAAAATGACAGTTCAAAATTCAAAATGATTCGGTTGTAAAGTTTTACATTTTACATTGTCACTTTCCATTTTGATTTTTAAACTTTAAATTATTTATGTACGATCTCATCATCATTGGCGCGGGGCCGGCCGGAGTGGCAGCCGGGATTTATGCAGTGCGTCAGCAGCTAAGCATTTTGGTTATTTCAAAAGATATTGGCGGACAAGTGGCAAAAAAAGCCGTGGATATTGAAAATTATCCGGGATTTGAAAAAATTTCCGGGCCGGATTTGGTTGAACTATATAAAAAGCAGATTAAAGCCAACGAGTTGGAGGTTATTACAAATGAAGAGGTAGTCAGTGTTGAAGTAAAAGGTGAAAGAGAAAAGGTGAAAGGAAACTTTTTGGTAAAAACAAAATCAGGGAAAATGTATGAATCAATAGCGGTTATCAATACTTCCGGGGCGGAATCAAAATTAATTAATGTGCCGGGCGAGGAGGAATTTTCCGGAAAGGGCGTAAGTTATTGTTCATTGTGCGACGGGCCGGTATTTAAAAATAAAATTGTGGCCGTGGTGGGCGGGGGTAATAACGGTTTTGAGTCGGCGTTATTTTTATCAAACTATGTGCCTAAAATTTATATTTTAGAGTATAACGATAAAGTAAACGCCGATGCTGAAAACCAAGAATTAGTTGCTAAAAATCCGAATATTGAAATTATTACTAATGCACAAGTGGCCAGAATTGAAGGGAAAGTGTTTGTAAATGCCATTGTTTATAAAGATAGAGTTTCGGGTGAGGAAAAAAAACTGAATGTGGCAGGCGTGTTTGTAGAAATTGGTTACAGCCCGGCTACTTCATTTTTGAACGGTTTGGTTGAGCTGAACGAAAAACAGGAAGTGATATTTAATCCGGAAACGTTAGAAACAAAAACCCCCGGCCTTTTTTCAGCAGGGGATTGCAACGTCAGCCGGTACAAACAAATTGTCATGGCCTCCGGCGAAGGCGCCAAAGCGGCACTTTCGGCTTACAACTATATCAAGAAAAATAAATAAGGGAGCCGTAGCGAACACTTATACCCGACCTTGAATGCCGAAGACAATAAATAAAAGGGTATAAAAAATCCCCGAGTCGTGATATACGCTCGGGGGCTTGAGAGTGGTTATTGCCACTCACTTCTTGGGATAAAGCCATTGTTCCTACCTTCTTTTTCTCATACATTCTGTGCATAGGTAATGATTCTCTGAAGCATCTCTGGAGCAGGCTACGCATTTTCTGGGCGAAAGGAAGTAGGATAGAACTACCCAAACAGCCAATATAATCCACACCATCAAGCATGTCCATTCCATGATATTTCCTCTTGGTAAGGGTTCAAAACATCTTCGGTACTTGTAGTAGATATTACTATTAATTAGTAAAATGTCAATAGTTGAGTGAATCTGTCAAGTTTGGTACACTTCATATATTAAAAATGAATATTGAGGAAAAATGTCAAAGATAACAGAAATTATTGCGAAAGAAATTAAAGATTCGCGCGGGAAACCGACCGTAGAGGTGCATTTAACTACCAAAGATGGGACATTTGTGGCTAGTTGCCCTTCAGGGGCTTCAACGGGAATTCATGAGGCTTTGGAATTGCGCGATGATGATGGGCGGGGAGTTAGCAAGGCTATTGCCAATGTCAATGAAATTATTGCGCCAAAGTTAATTGGCAAAGACCCCAGCAACCAGAAAGAATTAGATGAATTGATGTTGGCGCTTGACGGCACGCCTAATAAATCAAAGTTAGGAGCCAATGCAATACTTCCTGTATCGATGGCTGTTTGTAGATCCGGCGCCGCAGCGAAGAAAATATCGCTCTATCAGCATTTGGCTGATATTGCGGGATTTAAGATTCAAGATTTAGGATTTAAGATGCCTTTGCCAAGCTTTAACATTTTAAACGGCGGGGCGCATGCTAAAAATGAATTGGAATTGCAAGAGTTTATGGTGGTGCCCATGAAAAAAACCTTTCAGGAAAATTTGGTGCTGGGAAGCGAAGTGTTTAATAAATTAACAGAACTGTTAAAACAAACTCCTGCTGGCGTGCCGGAAATGGGTGACGAAGGGGGATATGCTCCGCAAATTGCCACGGCTGAACAGGCGTTGATGCTGATTAAAAGCGCTATTGGTGACCACAAAGATGTAAAAATTGCACTGGACTGCGCCGCTTCGGAATTTTACCGTGATGGAAAATATGAAGTGGAAGAAGGAAAAGCCTTGAGCCGCAATGAAATGATTGATTTTTACAAAGATATTGTAGTGCGCTATCCGATTGTTTCTATTGAAGATGCCTTTGCCGAAGAAGATTGGAATGGATTCCAGGAAATCCGCAAAGCGTTGCCCGAAACCATTATTATTGGTGACGATTTGACGACAACCAATGTGATAAAAATTAAGGAAGCGGAAAGCAAAAAAGCCTGCAATGGCATTATTATCAAGGTCAACCAAATTGGCACGGTTTCTGAAACCATTGACGCGGTAAAACTGGCGCAAAGCTATGGTTGGAAAATTATGGTCAGCCACAGAAGCGGAGAAACCATGGACAGCTTTATTGCAGACTTGGCGGTTGGCGTTGGCGCAGACTTTATCAAATCAGGGGCATACACCAAAGACGTGCGCATTGTAAAATATGATAGGCTTTTGGCGATTGAACAGGAGTTAAATAAGAAATAAAAAACGACCCCGGGTTTTGGAGTCGCCATGCAGTAGTCGGGGGGTATTATGGTTTAAGACTGACTTTTACGAACTTTTTTGCGGGATCGTAATCAAGAAGAGTAATTTTCGCAAGGAAAACCAACTCTTCAATCTCTTTTCCGCCAAGTGCCCAGTACACTTCATATATGCCCGCAAGCAGATTATCGGATGTGCCGACCGGAAGTGTTCCGATGCCAACGATTTCGATGGTGGTATCATGTGGGCAAGGGATTTCCATTAGATTGATTTTATTCAAATCCATAGTAGTTTTTCCTTTCAATGAGCGAATGATGGGTAATTTCACTAACCATTATATTATATTAAAATTTAATTTTGTCAAATAACCCCAGTCCTGTAGTCCGAACCACAGGACTAAAATAAATGACAGTCTTTCACCTAAATAAACTGCCAAAAGAAAAACGCATCCAGATGATTGGCGAGTTTTACGATATGGTGGATTCGCTAAAAGACAGAAATGAAGTGCGGTTATTTTTTAAGAGTCTTTTGAGTGCCGATGAAATAGCTAGTCTTATGAGACGGATAGAAATTGCCATGTTGTTGTCTTCTGGCCAGAAATACGAGGATATTATCAAAACCATGAAAGTGGGGCGTGATAAAATTTCCAGTGTGCATAAGGCGCTTCTGCAAGATGACAGCGGTTATGCTATAATCGTGGAAAGATTAATTGAAAATCGGAAGAAGTGGGTGGAAAAAGTGAAAAAGGATAAAAAATAAATGCCAAAGTAACCGTAGTCCCGTGGTTCGGACTACAGGACTAGAATATCATAGTAGAAACTAAGTATGAATTTAAAAGAAACGTATAATAAAATTTCGGAGGCTTGGCACAAAGATCACTCAAGTGATAATTGGTGGCAAGGTGGCACCGATACATTTGTCTCACTTTTAAAACAAGGTGATAGTGTTTTAGATGTTGGCTGTGGCGGTGGTACAAAAAGTAAATATCTTATTGGAAAAGGGTTGAAGGTATTGGGTGTAGATTTTTCAGAAAATCTTGTTGAAATTGCAAAAAGGGAAGTTCCGCAGGGAAAATTTTTAGTAATGGATGTAGGTAATATTGATACGTTGCCAGAAAGTTTTGACGGGATTTTTATGCAGGCGGTATTACTGCATATCCCCAAGAAAGAAGCCGAAGGCATTATAAAAAAAGTCGTTCATAAATTACATGTTGGCGGATATTTATACATTGCCGTTAAAGAGAAGATTGAGGGCGGGGTTGATGAAGAAACAAAAACTGATAATGATTATGGCTATGAGTATGAACGATTTTTCAGCTATTTTACTCTGGACGAATTTAAAGAGTATTTTAAAAATACGGGCTTAGAGATGGTGTATGAAAATGTTGAACTGCCAAGCCGGACCGCTCGGAAAAGCAATTGGATGCAGGTGATTGGTAAAAAGAAATAAAAATTAAATAGAATACTTATATGGCAAAACTATTTTTATTGAGGCATTTGAAATCACAGTGGAACAAGGATGATCGCTTTGCGGGGTGGGTGGATAACCCTCTTTCGGATGAAGGTCGGGCGCAAGCGGCGGGAATTGCCGACCAGTTGCGAGGCCAGCAAATTGACGTGGCGTATTGCAATGCTTTAATTCGTTGCACGGAAACCGTTTTGCGTGTGTATGAAAAAATAGATGGAAAATATCCGTTGTTTTTGCATATTGATGGCGGGAACATGCAAGAATGGGGAAACTATACTGGCAATGGAATGGGCGAGGTGCCGTTTTACGTGAGCGAAAAATTAAATGAGCGCTATTATGGTAGTGTGCAAGGGTTGAACAAAGCCCAGTGTAAAAAAGAATACGGTGAGGATGTAGTGCAGCAGTGGCGCAGGGCTTACAAAGTGGCGCCGCCGGAAGGGGAGTCAGGTGAAGACACGTTTAATCGTGTGTTGCCATTTTACCAACAATACATTGAAAAAGATTTAAAGGCCGGGAAAAATGTGTTGGTGGTGGCCAGCCATAACAGTTTGCGGGCCATTGCCAAACATATTGAAAACATTTCTGATGATGACGTGGCGAATTTAGAACTCCCATTTGGGGCGCTGGTGGAATACGAATTTGACCCTTCGACAGGCTCAGGGCAGGCGGGAAAATTTACTAAGTTGCAATAAAAACTTCCACGGATTATAATAAGTAAAATTAATTTAATATTTTAAAAATGGAAAATGAAAATCCTATCATAAACCCCGTCATTAATCCGGCCAATGAAATTGCGCCCGTTTCCTCGCCCGACAAGCCGCCTGCCGAGCCATCTGCCAAACAAAAATTCAGGTTTAATAAAAACCATCTATTTTTAGGGGTAGCGGTGTTGGCAATTATCATTACCGGAGCGGTCCTTGCCGGAAAAACCGGTTTTTTAAACTTCGTGCCGGCAGTAAACCCCTTTGGAATGTCCCAAGAAGCGGTGGCCAAAAAAGCCATTGATTATATTAATAAAAATCTTATCGCCCAGGGCAGCAGCGCCGCTTCGCTGGGAGCGGTTTCAGAGGACCATGGGGTGATAAAAATGGAAGTGAAGCTGGGAAAGGAAAGTTTTGTAAGCTATGTGACCAAAGACGGAAAATTATTTTTCGTGGAAGGTATTTCATTAGAATAATAATATGATAACCATTTATTCCACGCCGACGTGCGTGTACTGCAAAAGTTTAAAAGAGTATTTTACGGAAAAAAACATTCAGTTCCGGGAAGTTGACGTCGCCGCCGATGAAAAAGAATTGGAAAAAATGGTAGCCATTTCCGGGCAGATGGGCGTGCCGGTGGTTGACTTGGACGGGGAAGTGGTGATTGGTTTTGACCGGGCTCGCATTGATGAAATTTTAAAACTTACTTAACATGGCAAAAGTGGCAATCAATGGTTTTGGTCGCATTGGGCGGCAGGTGTTTAAGCGGATATTGCAAATGTATCCTGATTTGGACGTGGTGGCTATTAACGATTTAACAGACACCAAAACCCTGGCGCATTTATTACAATATGATTCCAATTACGGCATGTTTGGCAAAGAAGTCATCCATAAAGAGCGCGCCATTTCCATTAACGGTAAAGAATATGCCGTGCTGGCCGAAAAGGATCCGGCCAAATTGCCCTGGAAAAAATTGGGCGTTGATATTGTGCTAGAATGCACTGGCTTTTTTACAGACAAAGAATCTGCCGGTCTGCACCTGGCTGCCGGCGCCAAAAAAGTGATTATTTCCGCTCCCTGCAAATCAAAAGACGTACCCAGTTTTGTGTTGGGCGTAAACGCTGAAAAATATGACGGCAGTGTAGATGTGATGGACATGGGCAGCTGCACCACCAATTGCTTGGCTACGGTTGCCAAGGTTTTGCAAGATAATTTTGGAATTGAAAAGGGGTTTATGACCACCGTTCACAGCTACACCAATGATCAGAGCATTTTGGATCTTCCTCACAAAGATTTACGGCGTGCCCGGGCAGCAGCGGTTAATATTATTCCCACCAGTACCGGGGCCGCCAAGGCGATTGGAAAGGTAATCCCTCAACTTGAAGGAAAATTAGACGGCATTGCCATCCGGGTGCCAACACCGGTGGTTTCAGTTTTAGACTTGATTGTCAATGTGGACAGAGCCACCACCAAAGAAGAGGTGAATGAAGCATTCCAGTTGGCCGCCGCCAAAGACACGTTTAAAGGAATTTTGGGGGTTGAGGAACAGCCGTTGGTTTCCAGTGATTTTAAGGGTGATTCGCGTTCGTCTATTGTTGACCTTCAAGAAACCATGGTAAGCGGTAATTTGGTCAAAGTCCTGGCTTGGTATGATAACGAGTGGGGATTTAGCTGTAGACTCGCCGAATTCACAGAATTCGTAGCGAGCCAGCTAAATATGCATTCGTAAAAAGGGGGTCGGGGAAATTGGTAAGGGAGCTTTTTACGCGACACTTAGTTCTGCTCAGACAGAACCCCGTGAAGGAAAACAGTGCCGTCAATACGCACACGCGTGTGCGTATTGACGGACACGTTAGAAACCGTGGGTTTCTAAGGAGCGAACCCGAAGGGGGAGCGACAGAGTGGGCTTCTCTTGTCGATTGGCGGAGTTTACGGATTTGATAGCAAAAAAGTTATCCCGATCAATTTAGCAAAGCTAAATTGATACGGGATCCCGTATCAAAATTTATACTAAATTTTTATCGGGATAGTTTTATACAAAAAAATGAACCCGGCCTTGATGGTCGGGTTCTTGGTTGAGGCGGGATTATGGATGGCCGACAGAAAAAGACAACCATGCGCCAACCGCCAGGGAGTACTCCGCGGTACTATCTTGTCCGCTTTTGACGATGATACCTAGTTTTTCGAGTTTGTTAATGTACTCGCAAACCTTGGCTTCGTCCCACACCGCCAATGTAACGAGATCACGCATTGATAGGCTTATCTTGTTTTGTTTGGCGCGGAAGAGTTCCGCTTGGATGTAAAGCTTTTTTAAGCTATCGGGATCGTTGATGCCGATCTTGTTGGCGCTAACACAATCTTGCAGCATAGCTTTTTTCTCCGGTGGTTGAATAGAATCAAAGGGCGACTAAGTTAGATTCTATACTGTTCATTGAATTTGTCAAACCTTGTTCTCTAAATTTCTAAAAGGTATAATGACTGAATAAGATAATAAAGATGAAAAATGTTTTGTGGTTTAAAGAGCTAGGCATTAAAGATGTGCCGCAGGTGGGCGGGAAAAATGCCTCGCTTGGTGAAATGTATAATAATTTGCTAAGTAAGGGAGTTAATTTGGCAAACGGTTTTGCCACCACCTCCCAGGCTTATTTTATTTTTCTGGAAAAAAGCGGCTTGTCTTTGCAAATCCAGAACATTTTAAAAGATATTAATGTGCATGACCTGGCCGCACTGCAAGAAAAAGGCAAGAAAGTGCGCCAGCTTATTTTGAGTGTTAATTTGCAGCCCGCCCTTCAAGAAGAAATCATCGCGGCTTACCGCCAGCTGTCGGATATGTACGGGTCAAAAAATACCGATGTGGCAGTAAGGTCTTCGGCCACTGCCGAAGACCTGCCCGGAGCCAGTTTTGCCGGCCAACAGGAAACGTTTTTAAATGTTACCGGGGAACAAAATGTATTGGAGGCGGTGAAAAAATGCTTTGCATCTTTGTTCACTGACCGGGCCATTGCTTACCGCCAGGAAATGGGGTTTGGGCATACCAAAGTGGGCTTATCGGCTGGCATCCAAAAAATGGTGCGCTCCGACGTGGGCGCCAGCGGCGTGATGTTTTCCTGTGACACGGAAAGCGGTTTTGGCGACGTGGTGCTCATTAACGCCAGCTATGGTTTGGGTGAAAATGTGGTGTTGGGAAGAGTGGAGCCGGACCAATATTACGTGTTTGAGCCTACCCTAAAAACGGGGCACAAACCCATTATCCAAAAAAAAATCGGGTCAAAGCTTTTGACCATGGTTTACACCAAAGACCCAAAAAACCCGATTAAAAACACCAAAACCTTGCCAAAAAACCAGCAATCATTTGTGTTGGCAGATGAAGAAATTTTGCAGCTGGCTAAGTGGTCAATGCTGGTGGAAGCCCACTACCAAAAACCCATGGACATGGAATGGGCCAAAGACGGTATTGACGGCAAATTGTATATTGTCCAAGCTAGGCCCGAAACCGTACAAAGCAAACGGAACGTGAATGTGCTAGAAGATTACGTTTTGCAAACACCCAAAACCCAACACCTAACACCCATTGCTAGGGGCATGAGTGTCGGGGGAAAAATCGGATCCGGCAAGGCCCATAAAATTTTAAGCCCGAAGGATATTAATAATTTCAAAAAAGGGGAAGTGCTGGTAACCGGCATGACAGACCCGGACTGGGTGCCGGCCATGAAACTGGCCAGCGCGATTATTACCGACCAGGGCGGTCGCACGGCTCACGCGGCCATTGTTTCCCGTGAATTGGGAATTCCCTGCATTGTGGGCGCGGGCAATGCCACTAAAACCGTAAAAACCGGCCAGGAAATTACCGTGGATTGTTCCGGCGGAGAAGAGGGCTTTGCTTACGAAGGCATTATTCCGTTTGAAATAAAAAAAGTAGATATTTCAAAATTAAAAAAGCCCAAAACTAAAATCGCCATGAACTTGGCAGACCCTTCCCAAGCCTTTAATTTAAGCTTTATTCCCAATGACGGCGTGGGCCTAGCGCGGGAAGAATTTATTATTGCCAACACCATCAAAATTCACCCCAACGCCCTGATAGATTACAAAAAATTAAAGCCGGCGCTGCGTAAAAAAATTGACGCGCTGACGCTGGGGTATGAAAATAAGATTGATTTTTACGTTGATAAATTGGCCGAAGGGGTGGGGAAAATTGGCGCGGCATTTTACCCAAAACAGGTGATAGTGCGATTTTCTGATTTTAAAACCAACGAATACCGTCAGTTGGTAGGCGGCGAGCTTTACGAAATGCATGAAGAAAATCCCATGATGGGTTTTCGCGGAGCTTCCCGGTATTATCACGAAAGTTTCAAGCAGGCCTTTATGTTGGAATGCCAGGCCATTAAAAAAGTGCGGGAGGAATTTGGCATTGATAACGTGCAAGTGATGATTCCCATGTGCCGGACTATTGAAGAGGGCCAGAAGGTGCTGGAAGTCATGAAGGAAGCCGGTTTGGTGAAAGGTGAGAACCCTTCGACAGGCTCAGGGCAAGTGGCCTTGAAAGTATATGTCATGTGCGAACTTCCGGCTAACGTGGTTTTAGCAGAACAGTTTTTGGAAATGTTTGACGGCTTTTCCATTGGGTCTAATGATTTAACCCAGTTTACCCTGGGCCTGGACCGCGATAATTCGGAAATGTCCGGCGTTGCCAACGAAAAAAATGATGCGGTGAAAGAATTAATTAAAGAGGCGGTGCGGGTTTGTAAAAAAATGGGGAAATATTCGGGCATTTGCGGAGACGCGCCTTCCACATTCCTTGAATTTACCAAATTTTTGGTAGACCAGGGCATTGAATCAATTTCTTTGTCATCAGACGCCATTATTAAAACTACGATGGCGGTACTTGAGTATGAAAAGGAAAAATCCGCAAATACAATTAATAGGACGTAGGATTGGTTAGTCACACATCATCTCCACACCCATGCACCAACGCATGGGTGTAAGAAATATGCCAACATTCCACCTAAATAGTTTACCAAAAGAAAAGAGAATTCAAATGATTGGCGAGTTTTATGATACGGTTGATTCACTGAAAGACAGGCAAGAGGTTCGCTCATTTTTCAAATCATTGCTAGCCGCCGATGAAATTGCTGCGCTCATGAGGAGGATTGAAGTGGCAATGCTTCTATCTGCTGAATATAGCTACGATAAAATCAAGAAAATGTTGGGGGTGGGGAATAATAAAATTTCTAGTGTGCATAAAGCGTTGCTTCAAGACGATAGTGGATATGCTATGATTGTTAAAAGATTGATTGAGGACAGGAAAAATAGGTTAATAAAAATAAAAAAAGAAGGGAAGGGTACAATAGACGAAAAAGAATTAGAAAGGGAGGCGCTACTATTTACTCCGTCGTCTGCGGCGGTCAGGAGAAAGAAATAGTAATTATGGCACACTTATGCATTGGTGCGTGGGTACACTCAATTAAATAAAAGCATGGAAAATCAAGTAAATCCTACACCTAATCCTATAAATAATAATTTTCCAGAAAAAAGATATATCTCCACTGGAATGGGGATTTTAGTTATTTTAGTTATGGCATTTTTACTTTTTGGTGGGGTATTTGCATATCAGTATTTCGTAGTAAGGCAAGTTTCATTAATTAATATTGAGCCATCAACTAATGCAAAAAATTCGAATACCTTTGTAATAGATTGGACAGAAGGCAGGGAATATAGCGAGCATGTAGTAAGTAAAGAAGCTAAGTTTACTATTCACAGACAGCCTACTGAATATAGTTACGACAAAGAATTAGGTTGGCCAGTAATAAAAAATATTGCAGATCAACAAGTTTTAATTAAAATAAATAATATTCTTGATTTTGATACGAATTTAAAGAAATATTATAGTAATACATTCAGTGAGTTCGATGCAACTGAAAATAATGGTATTACATCAATAGGTTTTGATGTAAATTATGATAAAAATAACATTTTGAGTTTGATAATCCATATTGCTCATTATGGAGCTTACCCTGATGAAAATACTATAAATTATTTAATAAATCTTAAAAGCGGAGAAGTACTTAAATTCACTGATATTTTTCATCAGGAAAATGCTGAAGGCCTACTAAGCTTGTTAAATAAAAAGTTGCAGAATAATATTGACGAGAGAATAGATTTCGAAAAAAACGAAAACTCCAAGAGGATAGATCCTTTGGCTCAATTAAACGCATGTTCTGATGTGGAGATGATTCAGATTCTTCAAAGAGTAAAAGAGTATGCCATAATAACCAATGGGGATTTAACTGATTTTACAAATTTCAAGATTACTGCAGATGGTGTGTATTTTGTGTTTGAATTTGGATTTAATCATGCAACTCATGCCTGTGAGCCTGAGGGTAATTTAATTCTGACTTATTCAGAATTAAAGCCCTATATCAGTTTAGATGGTTTATTAGCCAGTGAAATTAAAAATTAAACTATGTTTGACATAATCACTTTCGGGTCGGCTACTCAGGATTTAATTTTGAAGCCGAAAAATGTGACCACGTTGCATTATGAAAAGTCTCCTAGCCAGAAAGAGGTGTGTTTTCCGATCGGGTCGAAAGTTGATATAGAAAAGATGGATTTTTATTCTGGAGGGGGTGGAACCAACACTGCCGCCACGTTTGCCTTGCAAGGTTTTAAAACCGCTTTTTGCGGCATGGTGGGGCAAGATGTTTCCGGCCAGGAAATTATCAATGAGTTGAAGGCGTTAAAAATAAATACGGTTTTGGTTCAAAAAACCGCTGAAAAACGGACCAACCATTCCGTGATTATTTTAAACACGGGAACCGACAGGACGATTTTGGCCTACCGTGGCGCTGCCGAGTTGATGAAAGACGTGCCTTTTAGAAAAATATCGGCCAAGTGGCTATATTTGGCACCGCTTTCAGGACTGTTGTGTGATAGTTTTGAACAGCTGGTAAATTTCGCCCATCAAAATAACATAAAGGTTGCCGTCAATCCGGGCATGGCGCAATTATCACTGCCGAATTTTGCCCAGATCGCCAAAAAAATTGATGTGTTGATCATGAACCAGGAAGAAGCCAGTTTTTTGACCAAAGTGCCGGTTGAAAACGAAAAAGAGATATTTAAAAAACTGGATGAAATTTGTTCGGGTATTGTGGTGATGACTCGCGGCGGTGAAGGTGTGGTGGTTTCTGATGGCAAGCAACTGTTTGGCGCGGTTCCGCCAAAAGAAAGAAATATTGTTGACACCACGGGGGCGGGTGATGCGTTTGGGTCTGGTTTTGTAGGCGAGTTTATGCGCAGCGGTGATATTGAAAAGTCTATCCAATGTGGCATGGCTAATTCTGTCGGTTGCTTATCAGAAGTGGGAGCCAAACATGGATTATTGAAGAAGGGCCAGGAGTTTGAAAAAGTGGAGGTTATAAAAAATATATGAAAACATTAAAATATTATTTTGCAAAAGCAAAAAAAGAAAAGTTTGCTATCGGGCAGTTTAATTTTTCGGATTGGTCGCAGGTGAAGGGGATTATAGCGGCGGCGGCGAATTTAAAATCGCCGATTATTTTGGGTACCTCCGAAGGTGAAAGCAAGTTTGTGGGCTCACAAGAGGCGGTGGCCATGGTGAAAATTTTGCGTAGAAAAACGGGGTTGCCTATTTTTTTGAATTTAGACCACGCTAAATCTTTTGAATATATTAAAGAAGCTATTTTGGCGGGTTACGACATGGTACATTTTGACGGGTCAAAGTTGCCGTTGGAAGAAAATATAAAAATTAGTAAAAAAGTGGCGGCACTGGCCAAAAAGCATGGCGTGGTGGTGGAAGGGGAAGTGGGCCGGTTTGGCACCGATGCATCAAGGCTGTATAAAGAAAAATTTGAAATAAAAGAAGAAGATTTGACCAGCTCGGCTGATGCCCAGCTTTATGTTAAAAAAACCGGGGTGGATGTGCTGGCAGTTTCGGTGGGAACGTTTCATGGCATAGACAATTCCGGGGCTTCGCCCAATATCCGGCTGGAGCGGTTAAAAGAAATTGCCGAAAAGGTGGCCTTACCACTGGTGTTGCATGGAGGATCTGGCACGCCCGAAAAAGATGTTGCGCAAGCCATTGGCCTTGGCATTTGCAAGATTAATATTAATACCGATATTCGGCTAGCGTTTTCCGCCAGGCTGCGCAAAATGCTGGAAATAAATAAAGACGAAATTACTCCGTATAAATATTTGGCTGAACCGATTGAGGCGGTGCGGGCGGTGGTGGAAGAGAAAATCAAGCTGTTTGGTTCTGTTTCAAAAGCATAGAAACTCTTTACAGGAGGGAATAAGTATAGTAATATCCTGAGTAATGGGGGCTGGTGCATCCAAAAGGTACGTGCTTTGTGGCACGGGTGAGGCACCAGCTTCCATCCTTTTTAAATATAATATGATTTCATTACAAGCAAAAACCAGGAAAGAATTTGGAAAGAAAACCGGATCCATGAAAGCCAATGGGTCTATTCCTGCCGTGGTGTATGGTCCCGGGGAAAAGAATTTTTCCATTGAAGTTTCAGAGAAAGATTTTAAAAAAGTGTTTGCCAAAGCCGGCGAAAGTTCTTTGGTTGAATTGCATATTGAAGGCGAGTCTGCCAAAAAACCCGTGTTAATCCACGAAATCCAAAAAGATCCGGTTTCAGATTTGATCATCCATATTGATTTTTACCAGGCCGATTTGAAAGAGGAGGTGCAGGTGGCCGTGCCCCTTGTGTTTGAAGGGGTGGCTCCGGCTGAAAAAGAATTGGGCGGAACGTTGAATAAAAATATGTTGGAGCTGGAAGTAAAAGCTTTGCCTACTAATTTGCCCCAGGAAATTAAAGTTGACATTTCAGGGCTTAAAACCTTTGAAGACCATATTTTGGTGAAAGATCTGGCCATTCCTGCCAACGTTACGGTGATAAAAGCCGGTGACGAAATTGTGGCTGCGGTGCTGGCTCCGGTAAAAGTGGAGGAAGAGTTGGCCGCGGAAATTACTGAAAACGTGGAAGATGTGGAAAAGGTAGAGAAAGAAAAGAAGGAGGAAGTGGTAATTGAAGATCCCGATAAAGCAAAGGCTCCAAAAGAAGAAAAACCAAAAGCCGCCCAATAATATTGGGCGAGTCGCCGAAGGCGAACCTCGCTGATGGCGGGCCTCGCCCTATGGGGCGGGAAGAAAAAAAGTAATATTTTAAGCAAAAAGGCGCCCCGCGGGGCGCCTTTTTGCTGCCATTTGACAAGGTTTTTTAGAATAGTTACAATAAACCCATGAAGTATAAAATACTGTTATTTTCGTTATTGGTTTTTTTAGTCCCAGCGTTTGTGGCCGCTGAAGATTTGGAAGCGCTTTGCGCTCAAATTTCAAGTTCAACTGCCAGCTGTCAGAATTTAAGCAGCGCCGATTGTCGCGCTACCCTTGAAAAATGCGCGGCGTATTATGATGCCCAATCTGCCGAAATTGCCAAAGACCTTACCAAAACCGCCGCCCAAAAAAATACCCTGCAAAACGCGGTTTCCGGTTTGAAGAAAAAAATCACCAGCCTGGAAGGCCAGATCAATAAAGGAACCTTGATGGTCAAAGGTTTGAACTTGCAAATAAATGATACCGCAGTTTCCATTAATAAAACCGAAGTGAAAATAGAAGATTCCCAGCAGCAGATTATAGGCATTTTGCGCGCCATTTACCGGGAAGATAAAAAACCTTCATTGGTAATTTTGTTGGAAGGGGATTTGTCTGATTTTTTCAGCAACGTGGCGCACCTGGAAAATTTAAACGCCAAAGTTTCAGACTTGCTGGAAAGCACCACTAATTTGAAAGAATACCTTCAAGGCCAAAAAACTAAAATGGACAGCGAAAAAACCCAGCTGCAAAAAACCATCCAGATACAAAATTTGCAAAAAAAGGAAAATGAACAAAATAAAAAACAGCAGGAAACCAACTTAAAGCTTACGGAGGCCCAATATCAAGCCCAGCAAAAAGAAAAAGCTACGGCTGACAAAAATGCTTCCGCCATCAAGGCCAGGATCTTTGAATTGGTGGGAGTTTCCAATGCGCCCACCTTCGGCCAGGCCGTTGAAATTGCCAAGTATGTTTCCGGTTTGACCGGTGTGAGGCCGGCACTGCTTTTGGCAGTGTTAACCCAGGAGTCCAGCCTGGGTAAAAATGTGGGGCAGTGTTATGTGACAGACCTTGCTACCGGAAGCGGCACCAATTTATCCGGGACGGCGGCGCGCCAACGGGTCATGAACCCAAAAAGCATCCCGACGTTTATCACGTTAACGGAAAGTTTGGGCATGGATTACAAAAAAACACCGGTGTCTTGCTGGATTCCCATGTATTCGGGTGGCGTGCCGTATGGTTGGGGTGGAGCCATGGGGCCGGCTCAATTCATTGCTTCCACTTGGAGTTTATATAAAGAAAAAGTGGCTCAAATTATCGGAATGGTAGCCAACCCGTGGAATATTCGCAATGCGTTTTTGGCTTCGGGGCTTTTGCTCAAAGATAACGGAGCGTTGACCAGCGAATCGGTTGCGGCGGCAAAATATTATTGCGGGGGAAATTATAGAAGGTCTGAATGCAAAACCTACGCCAATTCCGTATTAAGATACGCGGCGCAGTATGAGGCGGATATCAAAGCGATCGGGGGGTAGTTTGAGGGATAGTTGTCCTTTGTCATTTTAGGAGGATTTGCATGAATGCAATGTATTGGATTGTCTCTTTTCCCTTACTTTTGGTCTCGGCTTTTTTGGGATTATTTTGGGATGTGAAAGCGCCCAAAAAGAAACTTCGGGTAGCCGGTGGCGGCCGAAATCGCACCAAGGTAAAAAAACCTTCACCTTGGTCCAAGGATGAGTTATAAAACAGTTCATTGAATCACCGGCCTGTCGGTGAAACGGTAGCTTCTGCAAGGAGTGAAAAGAAGCGCCGAGCCGCTCCCGGATTGCTGTGCAAGGCATCCGGGAGTTTTTAATTACTGCGAATTAGAATATGTTAAAAAAATGAGCCGTTTCGCTTTTGCGAAACGGCTCATTTTTTTACTAGACCCTAGACCCTTCTTTTTTCTGCTCTTCCTCGAATTTCTTAAAGGCTTTGAAAATGGGCTCCATTTTGCCCTCTACAATATCTTCCAAATTATGCCAGGATTTTTCTATCCTATGATCGGTAATTCTATTTTGCGGGTAATTATAGGTTCGGGTTTTTTCAGAACGCTTGGCCCAGCCAATTTGCTCCCGGCGCGCTTGGGTTAATTTTGATGAATCGGCTTCTTGCTGGGCTTTCAAAAGGCGCGCGCCCAAAAGCCCCATGGCATTTTCTTTATTTTGCAGCTGGCTTCGTTCTGTTTGACTGGTCACCACAAGACCGCTGGGGATATGGGTGATTCTAATGGCAGATTCAGTTTTATTTACGTGTTGGCCGCCAGCGCCTGAAGAGCGGTAAGTGTCTATTTTAAGATCAGAAGGATTTATGGTAATGTCCATTTTGGTGGGTTTTTCTAAAACGGCAATGGTTACCGTTGAAGTGTGTACACGCCCTTGTTTTTCGGTGGCTGGAATACGCTGAACCCGGTGCACCCCGCTTTCATATTGCATGGCTTCAAATGCGCCCGAGCCGGAAAGTTCAAACACGATTTCTTTATAACCCCCCACATCTGAAGTGTTGGAATCGATGACTTTATTGCCCCACCCTTGGCTAGTGGCATATTTTGAATACATCCGGTATAAATCACGCACAAAAAGCCCAGCTTCGTCTCCACCGGTCCCCGCGCGAATTTCAATAATCACGGATTGCTTTCCGCCCCCACCCGTTTGTTGTTGATATTCTTGATAATCCATGGATAAAATATATCATAAAGACTTGATTTTGGAAAGAAAGCTTGCTATTATTGTAAATATTTCATATAATACTAACCATGAAAGCAGACATCCACCCAATTTATTTTCCAAAAGCAGGTGTTAAGTGCGCCTGCGGTAATTCGTTTACGGTTGGATCAACCAAAGAATTTATTGAAACTGAAATTTGCGCCCAGTGCCACCCTTTTTATACTAAGAAGGAAAAGGTGATGGATACCTTGGGCAGGGTACAGAAATTCAAAGACCGGGCCGCCAAGAAAATTGATAAGCCAAAGAAAGTAAAAAAGGTTAGGGAAGAAAAAGATAATAAGGCGACACTAATCAACTAATGACATCCGAATCTACTAATAACGTAAAACTTAACGCGGATGATATGGCCAAAGCCGGCCTGAATTTTGGTCATACCGTTTCCAAGCTTCATCCTAAAATGAAGGCTTTTGTACAGGGCGTTAAAAGCAATGTCCACATGATTGATATGGAAAAGTCCGCCAAAGAATTTGATTTGGCTTTGAAATTTATTTCCCAATTAGTTGCCGAAGGAAAAACATTGCTGTTTGTGGGAACAAAAATACAGGCAAAAAATTTAACCAAAGTAGCGGCGGTGGAAAGCGGTATGCCATATGTTACCGAACGGTGGCTGGGTGGAGCCTTTACTAATTTTGAAACCATTTCAAAACGGGTGGCTCACTTGAAAGACTTGGAAAGCAAAAAAGCCAAAGGTGAATTTGAGAAATATACCAAATATGAACAGATGATGCTTAATGAAGAAATCGCTTCGCTGACCACGAAATTTGAAGGCATCAAAAATATGGCAAAGTTGCCGGAAGCCGTTTTAATTTTAGATTTAAAAAAAGACATTGCCGTAGCGCGTGAAGCAAAACGCAAGGGTATTAAAATTGTGGGCATTGTAGACACCAATATTGACCCGGCTCTGGCCGATTACGCCATTTATGCCAATGATGACGCCGTTTCTTCTATTGGATACGTGCTGGAAAAAATCAAAGAAACTATATTAAGTGCGAAACCCTAAATCCGAAACCCTAAACTCTAAATAAATAAAAAATTCAAAATAAAAAACGTTTTGAGTTTAAATATTTGAGTTTATTTAGGATTTAGAGTTTAGTGTTTAGAATTTATGATTAATATCGAAGATATTAAGAGATTGAGAGATGAAACCGGTGCCTCGCCGGTGAAAATTAAAAAGGCCATGGAAGAGTCTGGGGAAGATGTTCAAAAAGCCAAGGAATTGTTGAAAAGCTGGGGAGCGGTAAAAGCCGGTGAAAAAGGAGGGCGCGAAACCCATGACGGTGTGATTGATTTTTATATCCATCCTAATGCCAAGTCCGGCGTACTACTGGATATCCGTTGTGAAACTGATTTTGTGGCAAAAAACCCCGATTTTAAAAGCCTGGCTCACGAAATTTGCCTGCACATTGCCGCCATGCAGCCTGAAAATGTTGAAGCCTTGCTGGCGCAATCCTGGGTAAAAGACGATGCCAAAACCATTAAAAGTTTGATTGAAGAAACAGTAGCTAAAATAGGGGAGAATATTACTGTGAAACAGTTTGCACGCTTTGCGATATAATCTATGCTTACACTCATCATATCCGGTATTTTTTTTATTTCAGTTTTGGGAGTTGCATTCATTTTGTTTAGAAAAATTCCGGTATTGGTGCAGCTACCCCAAAACGGTCATCATGGAATTAAAAAGCCGCAGCTGATTGCCAACATTGAAAAAACACTGAAAGCCCACCATTTCCACTTTTTTGAAAAACAGATGCTGCTGCAAAAATTATTGAGTAAATCTCGGATTTTGATATTGAAAGCGGAGCGGTGGATTGACGTGGCTTTACGCGGAATACGCAAAAAGGCACAAGAGTTGGATGAGAAGAAAAAGTAGATTACGCGGCCCACGCCGATGTAGCTCAACAGCAGAGCAACACTTTTGTAAAGTGAAGGTTGTGGGTGCAACTCCCTCCATCGGCTCAAAGGTATTGACAACGGATTTATTTAGACTAGAATACAGTTATATATTATTAACAATTAAACTTGCAAAATAATATTTTATAAAACTTAGAAGTTTTTAAAAATATCCGCAAAGGTTTACAAAATTTTGTATATCTTTGCGGGTGTTTTTTTCAGAAAACGCAGCACGGAAAGAATTTTGACAATTATAGGCCCTCATTTTAGATAGCCATCTTGAAATGAGGGAGGTAAGTAGCAAGTGAAAACCAAGCACTCATTTTTGTACATTAAGCCAGGGGGTGGATTGCGTGTCGTTGGCACGAGCGGCGGCACCTTTTTCGGTTGCGCCTAGGGTCAGGGTAACGGGAAAAGAACCAGTAATAATCGTGACTGGACAGTTCACCTCTTGTAATTTTCAGGGAAAAAGGAATGGGCTGGCCAGCCTATTGGCGCTCCGGGTTCAGTTTCGTTAACTGACGACGAGGTCTTCCACGCGGCCCATTTCCTCTTTTTTCAATGTGTCCAAAAATGAGTGCTCGGTAAAGTAACTTGTTTAAAATTAGTTTTTGAAAGTTGTTTCGAATAAGCTTAATACGTGCTTAACGTATATATTATTTGAGAGTTTGATCCTAGCTCAGGGTGAACGCTGGAAATGTGGATACCGGCATGCAAGTCAAGGGGCCCAGGGATGTAGACTCTGAACGCGAATCTAAATTGAGAAGCGAAAAAATGTGATAATTTCAATGTTTCTTGCGACGAAATGTAGTGACTACTACATTGAGGAGTAAAAACGAAGAAATTAGCCATTTTTTCGCTTCCCTTCGGGCTTTCATATTTTGATTATCTTCTGCGTCTTCGGAGCTTAACGATGCCTACAGCATCGCTTCGCTCCTCAGTTCTTGAATATAATCAAAATATGGAAGCTCAATTGATTCTGTTCAGAGTCTACATCCTTAAGGCACCGGCGAACGGCTTAGTAACACGTGGATACATACCGCAAAGTGGAGCACAGCTCGTCGAAAGACGGGGTAATTCTCCATAATCCCGCAAGGGTAAACACGCAAGTGGCTTTGTGAATGGTCCGCGGTCTATCAGCTAGTTGGTGAGGTAATGGCTCACCAAGGCTATGACGGATAGGGGGCGTGAGAGCGCGACCCCCAAGAATGGCACTGCGACACGGGCCATACTCCTACGGGAGGCTGCAGTCGAGAATCTTCCACAATGGACGAAAGTCTGATGGAGCGACATTTCGTGATGGATG